>CERC01015463.1_pt1 | contig 54143 bp, 46 predicted proteins | sample 530921 | NCBI WGS metagenome assembly CERC01 (sample SAMEA2621099, study PRJEB7988) | marine metagenome | isolation source: saline water (ENVO:00002010), including
TGAGAACTTCTTAGAGCAAATCTTACAGCGATAACGCTGAATTTTTCGAGAATCACAATGTCTAAAAAAGAATCCATCCTTAACGACAAGAGTCTTTTGTTGGCAAGAAGGACATGTTTTTTTACGGCAGTTGGATCTCATGCACTTTGTAATGCAAGAGATCTTTTTTTTAGAAAATGATTAAGTCATGGAAAATAAAGAGAGGTAACTACAGAGGGATAAAAAATTGAGCAATGATGATCAATTCTTTATCCCCACTCTAATAGGGCAGTTACTATTGAATAGTTCCTGGAAAGGCCCCTTGATAGTTATTGATCAAGAGCTTGTTCGCAGCTGATGGTGGGGGTACGATCTCTAGAAGGTGACCCCAGTTCTCGTAGAGTTTCTCATCAGGTGTCTCTGAGTTATTTTGTGACTCAAGAAGATAGACCTTCGTTTCATCTTCAAAGAGTTGTTTGAACTGATTGAAGGTTTCTTCACCACGAAGGACCTTGATGAGCTTCTTCTCTGTTGGTCCCATGTTATCCGATAGCATCGGCGCACTTGGAACATCTGCTTGGATGTAATACCAAGGCTCACTTACTTTAGTTGGCTTCGGTTGATCACAGAGATAGTATTGCTTATCTAATTTGGTATTATACTGCTTATACTGGCTCGGTAGGAGTACCGGAGCTCCACCCATTCCTGCGGCCATACCGATGGCACGTAGAGAGTCTGAACTGATATAGTCCTTTCCTGTGAAAAGGATACATTTTTCGAACTCACCATTTACGTCGATAACAAATTTCTCGATCGCTAGTGAACGACTTGTGCTTACATCATCAGACCAGTTTTCATTCTCACTTTCACCTTCACTCCAAGTATAAGAGAGGTCAAAGAGCTTGATACCTGCACCGAAATATTCCCCAAGAGGAAGTTTAACTCCAAGATCAGCTCCAACTCGTTTAGACATATAGGTACTTCTATTTGTTCCATATGAAGTTGAGAACCTTGCACCAATACTCAAGTTAAAACCTGTAGAGTATCGAGGTTGGATATCCGTAACTTTTTTAGAGTGCATGAATTCATCGATATTAAAGAACTTCTCAGGGTTCCTAATACAACGAGTGTAGTCAGGGTTCTCTGAGCGTCCTAACCAGCGAGCGAGGATACCTTCACCTTGCTCTGGCTCTGGAAAAGCATCACGACACACAAGGGCCATAACCGCCATATACGGTTTGTCTTCTTTTGTGAGATCGTTATTTCTCAATTTATCATAGATTCCGTTAATCACACCTTCTGGTAGATTAAATTTCTTAGAAGATGAAGACTCTTCTTCTACATTTTGTTCAGAATTTGTGGCCTCTACAACTTCAACACTTTGAGCATCTCTTTCTTCTTTAGATAATGTGCTCTCACTGATGAGGTTAGGGTACATATGAGCTAATTGCTTATTAACGAAGATACTTTTTGAATCTTCACTTAGTGCAAAAGGATTACTTTTGAGTTCTTTAACTTCTACACTTCCTTTATTGAAATCACATTTATCTGTACCTGTTTGGTCAACACCGTCTTTGGCCTTGGTAAAGAGATATTCAATACATTTCTTGTACTTAAGTTTTGTTTCATCTGTAACAACTCCCTCAAGTTCGATAGAATCTAAGGTTTCACTACCTTTACTAGGCTCGGCCATATTCTCACTGAGGACAGACTCAATATTGCTAGAGATTTGATCACTCACACTTTGAGCGTCATTCTTAGCTTCTCTTGAGTCCATGCGGTAGGAGAGTTGCTCTTCTGAAGTTTGAAGAGTGTCTGATTGGATTACATTTGTTTTAATCCACGCAATTTTTGCTTTAAAGAATCCAGTAACGGTTGAGCTAATGATACCTGTATCGGTGATAGGCTCAAGTTTGAAAACACTTACTGTTCTCGTGGCCAATCTAGGTAGATCTTGAAGCTTAACTGGGATACTAATAAGAGAGTTGATAATTCCGTCTTTTACTTCAACGATTCTCTCCGCACCTGTAATATAAGTGAAGTCTTCAAAATTAGTTTCATCAATTTCGATATCCGCTTTATCAGGGGCGAGAATCATAAATTTAAGACGAAAACGCCCATCGTGCATTTTTACATAGCGAGCAGCGTCCTTAGTAAAACGGTGTCCACGATCAATTCTTGGATTAAGAACAATTTGATAAGACTTACTTACTGTAAGATTTAAATAATCATTAACATCAAAGTTTTCTACATCATTACCAATTTGAATATACATAACACCATCAATATGGATTTTCTTATTTCTAGGTAATGGATTTTCCATTGGGTGATCCCAACGGCTATCGATTCCAAAAAACGTACGTGTAATTTCATAAGGGTTTACATAAACCATTGTACCGGTACGTGCACCCTGTAGGGGTCCTTCTACCACTTCAATGACAATGTCCTTCTCCAACCAATGGGAATATGAGAATTGCTCATAAGGACTTGAGAAGAGACGATCGAAACAACCTGCTTCATTCGTTCTAACATTATCAATATTAATTGCATCATGAAGATTAGAGCGATCTCTAATTTGAATATTGATTAGGGTATTCGTTAAGGCCGTATTAGATACACGGGCCTTAAGACATGATTGGATATTCGTTCTATAAGTGAGAGTTCGTACATCTGAGCGTTTCTCATCTTCTTCTCCGGCCCAGTAGAGATTCACCTTTTCTAAAATGAGTTCACCACCTGATTGGGCCAAAGTTTTAATATCGCCATTTTCATTCATGACGGTACAACCTTTACCGCGCTCAAGATCGATAATTTGATCGGTAATGGTATCGATGGCATAGTTTAGGGTTTTCGTCATACGTGACCCTGGTATTTTGATCACTTGTTTAAGAATTTGACATCGATCCTTACCACTATAGTCCATATTGAATGTATGTTCCCAAAAGATACATCCTGATGGGTCAGTGACATTGGATTGTAGGGGAGTACCTTGTACTTCAACAGGCCTTCTATCAAGCTTTTGACCTAAGTTATTTTCAGAAAGACAGGCCGAAATAGCGTAATACTTTTTCACTATAATTGAAGTTTCGGATTTGTCGGCCCTAATATTTTGGAGACTTGTTACCTTCAAACTGTCTACATTAATGACACTTTGATTGGCCTCTTGGGTCTTATCCTCTACATCACTCTTACAGGAAAACAAGCCTAAGAGGATGAGTATCATCCCTAAGTGCTTAAAAATGTGAGTAGAATGATTGAAATGTACCATTATACAAGTCCTTTTTCCGTTAGTTCTCTTTTCTTTTCACTAATATATAGAGCAAAGAGTGTGCCAAAGTGGCTTTCCTCAAAGGCATCTAGAGGCCCTATTATGGGGGCTATTAGGTTGGACTTAGGTTAATTTTGAAAAAGTTTTTACACTGTTTAAAGTTTAGACAGTAAATAACTATCTAAAAATACGAATTTATTTAGAGATTTGGAGTATTAAGCTCAAAAAATAGGGAAAAAATACCGATAACCCCTAGGTATAGAGGAGTTTTATTCATGATAAATCGATCAAATTCGCGCTTAGTTTTTCTTAGTTTTCTCTGTTTGTTTATATTGGGAATTTCTTGTACTTCGAATTCATTTAATAAGGTAGGAAGTTCTTATTCTCCCCAAGGAAGTAAGAAGAGCTTGGTCGTGGAAGACGTACATCGTGAGCCTAGCTCTGTGGGAAGTTGTGCTAATACCATGAAATATATTTTGGTTAAGCGTTCTCGTTCTAAATCCATGTCCCAACTTATAAAGGAAGGAAATCTCGAAGGCATTAAGAAGATGTTTTGGAGTGCCCATAACGAAGAGAGGCAGTCTGAAAAACTTCCTTATACTCGTTTCTATAGAAAGCTAAGAAGATTGAATAAGTCTCACCATGTTCCGGCCCTATTTCAAACTCAGAATAAGGTGGTAGGAGATGTCGATACTTTTAGTACGATCTTGAAAGTAGCGGATGATGATTTAGACTTCGGTTCGCACGAGAGAGAGGCGATTGAGGACGTTCTGAGTTGGGTTGAGCATGTTCAGAATTATAAACAAAGATTTGATCGTGTGATCGATCATGGATTTGAAGTTAGATCTACACTAGAGCGACTCAGAGATCGTATTAAAAATGATCGACGCTTTAAAAAAGATAATTTCCCCAAAGATGTTTCGGTTCCCTACGTAACTAAAGAAGGTGAAATTGCTGAGAGTGAAATCTATTTTGAGACAGTGGATGATTTAAAGCAATTTATTGAAGAGAAGGAAAAGGAAGTTGTCCTTACATTTTCTCAAAATGTAATTGATGAAGTATTCAAGAAGTCCCGCATATATGATGTGATGATTGATCAAGCCGTTTATTTTAGAAGACTTGAACTGATTTCTGAACGTCTTAATTCCATACCAAGAGCTAAGCTAAGTGAGGACCAACAGGCCCTTAGAGAAATTTTAGCTGAAGTTATGAGTACGCCGGCCAATCAGCCGCGTTTAGATGCAGTTAAGTTTGTTCGTCGTAAAGAAAGAGTTGCCGAGTTTTGGGCGACTTTAAGATTTTGGAAATCAAAGCGTGTTGAAAAACAGGCCAAGTATACCATTCCTGCAAAAGTTCTAGAGCAGGCGAAGGCCGTATCTCCCTATGGTGTGATGATGCGATCCATGGCCCTCTTTACTCTCGTCACAACTCCTGTCACTATTATTTATAATGACAATCCATGGGTTCAATATGTGACTAGTTCCATAGGAAATCGTTTTAATGACTTTGTTGTTTATACCTTAGGTATGCCTTCAAGTGCTTTAAGTGATTGTTACAAAACGGAGAGGTCTTGGTCTATTGAAGAGGCAAGTACTATGAATAATTTTGTTGAGTCTCATTTGAGTCGCTATACTGCTTATCAAAGAATTGATCCCTCCTATGATCCGGATCAAGATCCTGAATATATCAAAAAGAAGGTTCAATTACAGTCCATGTGCCTTAAGATGAGAATGGAATATAAGAGTGCCGATCGCCATTTGGCCAATAAGGAACTCCTTGATGAGCATGGCTATCGCTTTGCTGCACACATGGTTTTAATCGATCTCGTGGCCGATGAGTTTAAAGATGAACAATTAGGAGATCTTCTCTATGATTATTTTGAAGAGGGGGAAATTTTTGAAAATGAAAATATCGCTTCTCAGAAGTTAGAGCTCATCAGAAACCGTACGAGTGATCAATTTGTCTTGAGAATAAAGCAATATCAAGAAGATATGAGTGCTCTAACCCCACGGGTTCGAGGTGGAGATCTTCCTATCTATTACCCGAGTTCAGATGAATTCTTTGATTCAATTGACCAATATTTAGATGAGGGTGAGTAATTTTTCCCTCATCCTTTGATCTTTTTCCCGAAAGAACATAAATTGTGCACAACCGAGGATAATTCTATGTTGGCCAAATTTAATGTTTTAAATAGTGAAAATGATCAAAGTCTTGAGGGAATCGATTACCCTATACTTTTAAATACTGATCAAATTGCTTCCGTAAAATCTATTAATATTATGTATAAAGGCAATATCATCAAAGGTTTCTGGGTACGTATGGTCTCTGGCAAGAAGTACAAAGCAACTCGTGTTCCTGCTGAAATTAAGTCCCTATTAGATAGTGATGAGGGAATGAGTCAGCGTGAAATAAATGGGTCCCAATTAACTTCAAGTGAATATCAACTCGATATATCTATGCAGTAATTCATATGGGTAAATTCTATCTAGGTCGTGTGAGTTATAACGGCCGTAATTATCATGGTTGGCAAAAACAAAAGGATTTGCCAACTGTTCAAGAAACTCTATTCAATACAATAAGAAGTATCTATGAATTTGGACGCATTGATGTCAAGGCCACAAGCCGTACAGACAGTGGTGTTCACGCTTTCTCGCAAGTTGTAAAAATGCTGATTCCTAGGAGAGTCGATGCTCCTGAGATGCAGAAGCTTTTAAATGATGCTCTTCCTTCTGATATATATATTCACCAACTTGAGCGAATTAATAAGAGTTTTAAAGTTACTCATCTCTCCCAGTTTAAAGAGTATCTCTATTTTTTTAGTTTAAAAAAGCAAAGCGGTATGCCCTTTGTTGGTCATCTTGAATCAGAAAGAGCTATTTCTCTAGAATTGATGAAAGAGTGTGCTCGTCATTATATTGGTCTTCATCATTTTGAAGCCTTTCAATATAAATCAGATACCTCTGGTGGCTTCAAGAGAAAGATCCTAGATTCACGAATTACTGCAGCCCATGAGATTTTTCCCCAATGTTTCAATGCTTCAAGTGAAGTCTATTGCTTTCACATCAAGGGGGAAGGCTTTCTGAAACAGATGGTTCGTATTCTCTTTGGTACTATGGTTAAGGTGGGTTCTGGGGAGCTCAGTCTTCAAGAATTATCGGAATGGTTGAAGCCTCCGTTGGAGCGTAATTCAGAGATTCTTCCCGATACAACTAATAGACCAGGATTTATTGCACCGGCCTCTGGTCTCTTTCTCTATCATATTCAATATCCTGAACTTAGAATTGGTGAAGAAACGAGGCGACTAGTGGATGAAAAGAATTTCTTAAATTTATTTCCTGAAATGGAATTGTGGAAGAATACAGGGGAAAGTGAAACTCAAGATCAAAGTTGCAGCTTCCCCATTGAAGTACGTTCTTAATTATTTTCGTATCAATTAATTAAGGGCACCGAGGTCAATTCTTAAGGTATCGATAGTTCTATAAAATGTTGTAGAAGTATCTTTGTAAAGCGCTTTATTGGCATAGACACAAGCTTCTATCGCATTTTCTGAATTAATCATCTCATTAACCGATGGAATCGTAGAGGGAAAGCCGGTTCCCGTCTGATTTTTTACTCTTCTATCATATCCCCCAACACGTATCAGGGTAAAGTTATTTGAAGAGTAGGTGGTATGGGCCATATAACCACAGTATTCATAAGAGTAATTTCCTTGATGGGCCCTCGAAGGATTTGCAGCTTCTGAGTTAAGTTGTGCTTCTTCTAAGTATATAACACCACTTTCGATATAACCTTCTAAGCAAGTATTATAAGCATCACTATATGTATCACTTATAGACTGGACCTGATTAAGGATAGCGGCTGATTCATAGCTATAATTTTGAACAATGAGAGTGTCTCCGTCGCTATCACGAAAGAAGGTATTCTCATTATTAAGTTGTTTATAAATAACTCCACATGATGAATAGGGAATTCCTGGAAGATTATCCTCATCTTCATCCTCATCATCATAGTAGGCATCTCCATCATCACCAGGTGTTTCGTCATAGTAGTATTCAGAATCGTCAGCACTATCTGCATTATTTTCGGCAATAGCAGTTGAGCTATTCTTTGACTTACTACTTGAAGTTGATTGAACACAACTTGTGGTAACACTTAGAAGAGCGATCATTAATATGTAGATCTTCATGCCACGAATTGTTTTCATTTTATTCTCCTCATTTATTTCTCTCGTGATTAGAGATGCATGAGTGATGCCAAAATAAAACCCGTGAAAAGAGAGTTAAGTCATTGAAAGTTTATAATGACTGAAATTTGATGTGTTTAAAACTTATACAGGGTGGATAATTTATGTCCTCTTTTTAACGATCTAACTCTTTTAGGGATTCAATAAAGATAAATAGGGTTATAATTAATTAAGATATGTTTAGGGTGAAGTCATCATTTTGGCATCGCTTTTGCTTAATAAATGCTACTACCTACTGATTTGATTTACCTTAACTAAGAAGAGTTGAATATGTTGAATACTAAAGATTGTTTGAAGAGATTTAAATTTAATTATGGAAAAGAAGTCTTTTCCTTATTCTTTGTTTTCTTGTCTCTAAGCTTTCTCATGAATTCTTCCCTAGTTTTCGCCAATGACTCTCTATTAAAGGTTGGTAATAATAATCTTCAATTAAAGAAACTCAATATTGTTGAGATTAGCACAGGAAAACTCTACTTCTTTCAACTGGCTTCTAAGTATCGTCTAAAGGCGCTTAAAGCGGAGAATGACTTCATTGGAATTAAGAATGCTGATGATCGCATTGTTGATATCTATATAGATGCCCATAAAATTCCATTTCCTTTCCAAAAGCAATTATCTCAATTAGATAAGGACGGCCCACTAGAGGACCGAGTTCGTGTGGGACAAATGATTATCCCTAAGCTCTTTAAATTTACAGAGTATGAAGAGGCCATTGGTATCGGCTTTCAAGAGGGAGCTGTGGAAGTTGGCTCTATTCCATAATCGTCTATTATTTAGATAGGTGTTGAAAAAAAAATCAACACCTCGTTCTCTAATCTCTTTCATTTTCCTAACATTACAAATTGAATAAAAGCCTAAAACCCTGTTTGGCCTTCTTGTTGTATTCTTATGGTTTTCTCGTTATTTCCAGCTTGGCCCTTACTTTGCACCTTTATACAATAAAAAGATGGAGAATATAAATTTCTTTATAATAATGAGGAGTCATTTCTTGGGCAGCCCCAAAAAATATTTTGAATATAGATCTATTAAGGTAAGAGAACTGACTATAAAAGGAGAGTTCCAAAGTTTTAGGGAACTTGTGCTTTTATGGGGTGTTCTTTGCTCTCTTTTTATTCATATCTTATTCTTAAGTAATAGCTACGCTAAAGAGGTTCCTGGGAAAACGGTTCTCTTTCCCTATCGTGAATTGGTTCACTATAACTTCAAACAAAAGCCTTATCGTATTCTATTTCGTGAGCAGGAAATAAAATTAGTGAGCTTAGATAAAGTCTATAATATTAAGTTTGCCGATATTGATAAGCTATCTCTTGTGAAAGAAATTCCCCGATTACGAGGAAAACTTATTGAAGAGTTTGAACAAGAAGATCTTGCTTTTCTCTCTAAGGTCTATCTTAGAGTGGATTTAAAGGAAGGCATGAAACACCGTGTAAATGAAAAGTTAAATAAAGAATTCAATACCGAATCTAATGAAGTTACTGAAAGTATTTTCATAACTCTAGACTTCAACCTCACTTCCCAAGAGCAGTTAGAGGCGCTAGAAGAGAATATAAATCAAATTAATCAACTCAGGCTAAAGTCGAATCTTTCTGTTAGATCAAAAGATGAGATCTTTCGGCTCCAAAGTGAATTTTCTCGCGAGTTTATTCAATATCCTCTCGATATAGACTCTAAAAAGAAGAGAGTTCTTCCCTCCTTCTTTAAGGAACTTTCAAAACGATTAAAGAAGTCTTCTACAATGAATTACCATACTCGTGATTATCATATGGCCAAGGTTGTATGGGAGAGCTTAGATGCTACTCTAAAGCATTCAGAACTAGGCCGACCTTCCTCAAGAAATCGTTCTGGCATACGACTTCGTCAGCGTTCTGGTTCTCATGATCGTTTTCATGAACTTAGAGCTCGTAAAACAAAATTGAACGCTTGGAAGCTAAAGGAAAATCTTCATTTAAGAAATTTACTTCCTCCAGATAATAAAATTCCTTTTAAACGATTTCGTCTACAAGATGAATTTTGCTCGTTTGCGGAATATTCTCACTACAGATTTTGTGCCCATTCCTTTCTTGGTTCTCTATTAAGTGCTCAAGTCTTTTCAAATTTTAAAGAGAGGTATCAATTTATAGAGAATTATTTGAATGATTTAAAGAAAACCAAATTCCCCGAATTTCAATCCTATTTAAGCTCTAGAGACAAGGAGTATATCCATCAGAGAGATCAAGAAATCCTTAATCAAATGGTTCTTGAGGTCTATGCTCTTGACGATTTTATTGAGCAAACTCAAGATCTCGCGAAAAAGCTTAAAGAGAAGAGCTATCAAGATATTATTCATAATCTCTTACGAGTGAGAATTGCTCTTTGGTCTCAATTTGCAGATATTCTTATTTCCCATGGCGACTACAATATTACTCGTTTCTATAATGAAGGGCATTTTTATAAAGCTTATCCAGAGAGATTCTTCACTCATATTTTATACTTCCTAGCTCGTTATCGTGATGACGTTCATCCTTTTAATTGGGCGATGATTGAAATGTCTGAGTTGGCCGATGATGCTCAAGATGAAAATTTTCTATCTCATGACACCATCAAGAACGCTCTTGATGATCTCGTGGCCAATGATCTAGAAAAGAAGGGCACTGAATTAGGAGAAGGAGTTGTTAATATAATGGGACAAATTTTCAAAAAAAGAAAATGGGTTCCTTATCTGCGCGTTCAAACCATGTTTCGTGAGAATTATATGACAGAGAAACGTGACGAAGTATATAAGACTCTCTTTTCCAGTGAAGGAATTAGGCCTGGAGATATTATCTTAGAAAAAGATAGGCAGGCCAATACAGATGTGCTGATTCCTGGTTACTGGATACATGCGGCCCTTTATGTGGGAACGATTAAAGATTTAAAGAGACTAGGTCTTTGGGACGATCCGCAGATGGCGATAATCAGACATGAGATTGAACTTTATCAAAAGTCCGAAGATAGGCAGTATTATCTTCAAACGGTATGGGGGAATAAGTTAAGCTTTGAAGAGATACCTTGGTTCTATGAAAGTGATCGCCCAGGAGTTGCGGTTCATCCGTTACATAAGTTTATGCAAACCGATGGAATGGCCGTGCTGAGGGCCAATCAATTAGGGGAGACAAAATTACGCGAAATTTTCTATAGGGCCAATGAGCGAATGTATTTTCCCTATGACTATGTTCATAATGTCCGCAATAAATTCTCTGTGAGCTGCTCAAAAGTAATATTGAAAATTTTCAATGATATTACCTTCCCGGTGACTCAATATCTAAGCTATGTATCTGTCAGTCCCGATCAAATTGGTCAGGCCGTGTCAAAAAACTATGATATTCATCACAGTGATGGGCCTTCTTCTCAATTAAGATTGATTTTCTTCTTTGATGCCGAAGATGAGGGTAGGCTAAAATTTCACCATAAAAGGGTAGAGACTCACTCTTTTTATTCTAAGTACCTGAAACTAACAGGATATTAAGAAAGATGATGAAATTTTCATGTTTCTCGGGCCTTTTCAGGAGTATTATACAAAGAAGCACACAAACTAACTTTTAATTAGAAAGTTCAAGAAATCTTGTGTTTTAAAGGGGAATACTCAGTGCGTTTCTTAGTGGTTGAAGATGAAAAGACATTACAAGATATATACTTGAGTGAGCTTAATCTCTATTTTGAAGGCAGTACTGTGCACTTGGCCTCTAATGGCGTGGAGGCCCTAGAGCTTCTGTCTACAAATAGTTATGACTTAGTTCTTACTGATGGACGTATGCCTGAAATGGGTGGCGTCGAACTGGCCCATACTCTGCGTAAATCTAATTTTAAAACTCCTATTATTCTTGTCAGTGGTTACACAGAAGATATGCACGAGAATTCAACTCGAGAGCTCTTCACGGTTATTAAAGAAAAACCATTGGAGTTTGATGAATTTCTAGAAGAAATCAATGATTTAATAAAAGAGAGACGTTTATAATCCGAATCCTCACTGATATAGTGGCCATCCTTATCTTTAGGAGTAAACTACTATGTCATCTTTTGATCAGCTCAAAAGGCTCTATAGCTATTCTCAAGACTTAAAGTCTGAAATTATTTGGGCCACTCTCTATTCAATTCTCAATAAAATCTTTGATCTGGCGCCTCCAATTCTCATTGGTATGGCCGTAGATATCGTCGTTAAAAAAGAAGAATCCTATCTCTCTCAATATGGTCTCCATGAAGTGATGGATCAGCTCTATGTTTTGGCCTTTTTGACCTTCCTCGTTTGGGCCTTTGAATCTCTATTTGAGTTTCTATTCAAAGTGAAGTGGAGAAATATCGCTCAGTCCATGCAGCATCTTTTAAGGATTGATGGGCATAGGCATTTACAAACTCTCGATCTGAAGTTCTTTGAAGACAAAAGTAGTGGTAATCTGATTAGCGTACTCAATGACGATGTAAATCAGTTGGAGCGTTTCTTAGATGGTGGGGCGAATAGTTTAATTCAAGTAACCACAACGGTGATTACGGTAGGGACAATCTTCATTTATAAATCCCCCATGGTTGCGATTTTCTCTTTTCTTCCCGTCCCCCTCATTTTATTGGGTTCTTTCTACTATCAAAAAATGATTCAACCTCGATATCGAGATGTTCGTGATCAAGCCGGTCTTTTAAGTTCTCTTTTAAATAATAGTATTCTTGGAATGCTGACGATTAAAAGTTATACCGCCGAAGCTTCTCAACAATCTCGTCTCGAAGCTCAAAGTCTTTCGTATTCAGCGGCCAATAGTAAGGCCATTAAACTTTCCTCTAGCTTTTCCCCTTTAATTCGAATGGTCGTTTTAATGGGCTTTCTCTTCACCTTAGTCTTAGGTGGTTACTACACCACTACCGGTGCCTTAGAAGTGGGAAGTTATTCTGTACTTGTTTTCATGACACAAAGACTTCTTTGGCCTTTAACAGGTCTTGGAGAAACTTTTGATCTCTTTCAAAGGGCGATGGGATCAACTCAGCGAATCTTTGATTTAATGGATACTCCTGTTGAAATCAAAGGTGGTGACTCTAAGAAGGACATAAATATCGATCAAATGGATATGTCTTTTAACGATGTATCTTTTCAATATGAGAAGTCAGATGGACTTATTCTTGATAATATTTCCTTTTCTATCTCCTCTGGTCAAACGGTAGGCTTAGTTGGTCCAACAGGAAGTGGGAAGAGCTCTCTAGTTAAACTCCTTCTGCGCTTTTATGAATTCCAAAAAGGAGAAATTCTTCTAGGTGAGCAATCCATTAGAGATTGGGACTTTGGACTTCTTAGAAAGAGCTTTTCCTATGTTGGTCAAGATGTATACCTCTTCAATGGAACTGTTGCCGATAATATCCTCTTTGGTAGTGAAGAGGGGTCTATGGATGATGTGATCGCTGCGGCTAAGAAGGCCTGGGCCCATGACTTTATTGAAGAGCTGCCCCATGGATACCAAACTCTAATTGGCGAAAGAGGTCAGAAATTATCTGGTGGGCAAAAGCAGCGTCTTTCTCTTGCTCGTGCTATTTTAAAGAATGCTCCTATCTTTATTTTTGATGAAGCGACAAGTGCTGTTGATAATGAAACTGAAGCGGCCATACAGAAATCTCTTGAAGAGCTTACTAAGACTAAGACGGCCATTATTATTGCCCATAGATTGAGCACTGTTGTCAATGCTGATAAAATCCTCGTTCTCAATCGAGGACAAATTGTCGAGCAGGGGACACATCACGAGCTCTTAGAAAATAAAGGGGTTTATTCTAGTCTGTGGCAGGTACAGACGGGGAGCCATTAATAAAAAAAAAGGCCATTGTTTCCAATGGCCTTCTCTAAGCTTTTAATTTTTATATGGACTATTTAGCTTTATACCAACACTTTGGTCTCGCTTGAATATCATATCCATCTACACGAGCACATTGAGCGGCATTGAAGTCACCTTCAACGATATCTTCATCATGATGCTTATCACATAGAGAAGCAGCATAGTAAGTATCTAGTCTACATTGAGCTTTTGGGTGATTGTGGTTAGTTGAAGAAACGACTGTTGAATCTGGAGTATCAAAAGAAGGAATATTAGATTCTCTACCGATATTTCCAAGAAGAGTCGCTGTACTTAAACCGGCCATAGCAACACGTTGACAGATGGCCACATCTTCAACATTGGCAAAGTTTGTTTGACACTGAGTTGTTACTTCAGCAGGAACATTTACATTGGCCATCATAGATACGTTGTCATCAAGTTCAACGTACTTTCTTAAACATTTTAGAGCACCAAAATAATCAGACTGTCCTTCATTTGAAGCCCAGCTTGTTGACCACCATGACTTCTTCTTAGGTTCTCCACCAAGGTGATGTCCTGTTTCGTGACAAGCAACGAGTGCAAAACCATCAGCTGTAATGGCCTCATGTCTGGCCAATCCACCAAACATAGAGATTTGCCAATTATTTCCCGTTTGTCTGGCGTAAGCGTTAACTGTACCATCGCTCCAGTTTCTCTCTACCACCATTTTCTTTCCGCGAGCAGAAATGATTGGAGCATAGATATCTTCTACACGATCAAGAACTTCGTTAAATACAGATTCAGTGATACCACCTGCTGACTTTACATTTGTACCAATCCACATATCGTTTTCAGGTAAAAAACCATCGTGTCCATCTTGTCCACAAGCAAATAATGGGTTGATTGTCATTGTAGCTGCCGCAGCTAGTGTTAGGATTCCCCTCTTCATAATCTTCCTCCTTGAATGATTTTGTTTGGGCCTTGTTAGATTTCTGTTAAGATGTTGAGCCACCTGAGTAAGAAAGTAAAATATATTGAAATAAATGTAAGAAAGTATTGGAATTCAAAATAATGACCGCGTTAAGTTGTCGGATATCTGGAGAAGTTACTATGTATAAATTAACTTTCTTTGTTCCCTTGAATTGTAAGGAAGAGGTAAAGAGCGCTGTCTTTGCCACGGGTGCCGGTAGAATTGGAGATTATGAGCATTGTTGTTTCGAAACGTTGGGAAGAGGGCAATTTAGGGCCTTAGATGGGGCTCAGCCCGCTATTGGAGCCCTTAATGAGTTAACTTATGTAGATGAAGTGAAAGTGGAACTGGTGGTCTCTGATGAACTTATTACAGATGCAGTGCGTGCTCTAAAGAAATCTCATCCCTATGAAGAGCCGGCCTACGATGTCTTTAAGTGCATAGATATTGAGCCCTAGCAAATCCTAATCATCGCCTAATAAAAACCTGACAATTTCAATTGTATCCTGTTTAGACTTCTTATTTAGACTCCCTTAAAAATTACCTCAATTACTCACACTACACGCATATTCGCTTTTAAGGAGTCGAAAATGAAACTTAAGTCACTTGTATTAAGTGTTCTTGCACTAGGTGCAACGGCCACTCAAGCAGCTTGTCCTACTTGGTCTGTTGCTAATGGAATGAATAACGGAAAAGAAGTTTGTGCTCTAACTGATGCCAATCCTTACACAGGACAGATTCTCCTAACATCTGACAAGATGTGGGTTCTTCAAGGTGGAGTTTTTATTGGTGTTGATGGTGGAAAAAATGGAACTATCACAATTGAGCCAGGTACAAAGATTGTAGGAAAGTCTGGTGCTGATTATCTCGTTATCACTCGTGGATCTCAAATTTTCGCAGAAGGTACTGCAGAAGCTCCTATCGTTTTCACTACTGGAAACGAAGGAAATACATCACGTGGTCAATGGGGTGGATTAGTTATTAATGGTTTTGCTCCTATTAACGTTGCTGGTGGTACGGCCACTGGTGAAGGTTCAACTGGGGTATATGGGGGAAATAATCCTGCTGATAACTCAGGTGTACTTAAGTATGTAAGAGTTGAATTTGCAGGTTTTGAAATTACTCCTGACAATGAGTTAAATGGTATTGCTTTCCAAGGTGTAGGAAGTGGTACAACTGTTGATTATATTCAAGTTCATAAAAACTCTGATGATGGTGTTGAATTCTTCGGTGGAACTGTAGATGTTAAGCACGTAGTGCTCACAGGTAACCGTGATGATTCTATGGATTGGACTTCTGGTTGGAGAGGTCGTGCTCAATTCGTAATCATCGATCAATTCGAAGATGCTGCTAATAACGCGATTGAAGCGGATAATCTTTCTAAAGACATGTACGCCATTCCACGTTCTAATCCAGTTCTTTCTAACTTCACAATTTTAGGAACAAAAGGTGCCGGTGCTAAAGGTGGATCTGCTCTGCTTCTAAGAAAAGGTTCTGGAGTTGATTTTCAAAACTCAATCTTTACTGGTGGTAAGAAAGGTTGTTTAGACTTTGATGACGACGCGACTACTGCTCAAGGTGGAATTCAATTTATTGGAAACTTCCTTCACTGTGATAAAGCTTTTGAAACAGAAGATGGTGAGAGTGCAAATGTAGCAGACTATTTCACTTCTGCTGATTTCAACGAAATCATGGATCCAATGCTTAACGGTTATACACCTGCTGCTGGATCTCCTGTAGTAAATCTAGGTGATGTAACTCCTTTTGGTGATGCACGCTACGGAACATTCTTTGACAGTGTTGACTACGCTGGTGCTGTGAAAGATGCAAACGACACTTGGTATAAAGGTTGGACTAATCTGGCCAGAGATTAGTCTACCACGGGGTGTTTCTCGGATGTCTCTCTCGAGAACACCCCTTATACAAAATGAAGGAGAGACCATCACCATACTTTACTGGTCCTAGAGATATGTTGATGTAGAAAGAGTCCATAGGACTATAACGATTTTTAAACTTAATAATTTTTTAAAAATTTATTTAAAATAACAAAAGACGAGAGACATATGAAAATTACAATCCCTGCTGTTAAGGCCATTCCTTTAACCCTTATAAGCTTAGCCCTTTCAGTAAATCTTAATGCTGCCCCAGCGCAGAACTCTAATCAGGCCATTTCTACCCTCGCTGAAAAAATTGTAACTCTAAGAACTGATGTAGAAACACTCAACACTGAAAATAATGCCAGAAAAGAGGAACTCTCTGGAGAGTTAAAATCTCTTAATGCACGAAGAAGTCAAATCAACGCACAGATTGAACAGGCCGAAATGGCCATGAAACAATCACGCAGTAGACTCGAAACGATAAAGAAAGAAATATCCACTCATAGTGTAGACGGTGAAGTTCTAAGACCTCTTATTGAAAAAGAAATCACTCGTATAAAAGAAGCTGTTCTCCATTCACTTCCTTTTCAAAAAGAAAAGAGAATCGCTGAAATTACTAAAATAGAAGATTCCCTCAAGAGCGGAACCATGAACACACAAAAGGCGATGGGAAGACTTTGGGCTTTTGTAGAAGATGAGTTACGACTAGGGAAAGAAAATGGTGTTCATCGTCAAATGATTACACTTGATGGTTCTGAGCATCTTGTTAGCGTGGCCAAAATAGGTATGGCAGCTCTTTTCTATAAAACCACTGACAACAAAGTTGGTTTCGCTAGAAAGAAAGATGATGGTGCCTTTGAATTTGTTTCTTTGACTAAGAAAGAAGAAGTCGAAAAGGTCCTTCATTTATTTGATGGGTTGAAAAAACAGATTCGCACAGGAAGCTACGAAATCCCCAATATTCTATAAGCAGATAAGAAGAACTAATTTTATTTTTATTTAATAAAGAGAGACTATAATGAAAAAAATTAGCGTACTGATCATCATGATGATCGCGATTAATTCCACCTTTGGCCAAAGTAAGAAGACTAAGAACTCTGAATCTGATCTTCTGAAAACCTATCAAAGAGAGTTGGCCTTCCTTCAAGCACAGAAGCGATCTCTACTCAAGCAAAAGTCAGAGATTGAAAATACTTTTGCTTCTAAAGTAAAAGGAGCCAAATCTGAATTGAAGAAAGATCAGGATCTTCTTATTGGACTAACGAAGTCTAACGAGCTTCTTTCCGCAAAGCTAATGGAAGCTGAAAGAAATTTAGAAACTATTGAGGGGTCAAACGCCCTTGTCGACACAACTCTATTACAAGGTAAAGTTAGTCTTGAGATAGCTGATACTCAATGGGATAAGTTAGGAAATAATACTTCACGTCTTCAATTCTTATTTGAAAAAGCAGCAAAGAGAATCAATCTAGACAACACTATTTATAAGCGTGAAAGAGAGTTTTTTACTCCTGAAGGTAGATTAGTAAAAGGAGAAACTCTACAGATCGGTCGTGTCGCCACTTTCGGTCATTATCAAGGTCAGTCTGCTGCTCTTATGCCTGCAGGACTTGGTAAACTTAAGATGAGTGAACAATCCTTCGTAGGAGGACTTGATCGTTTAACGAATAGTAATGAATTTGAAATGATTCCTCTTTTTCTCTATGAGAACACAGTGAAAGGAATTGAAGTAAAAAAAGATAAGTCCTTTATGGATATCGTCCATGCCGGTGGGGCCATTGCTTATGTGATTGTAGGTCTTGGTGCTCTAGCGATGATTCTCGTTCTCATTCGAGGAGTGCTCTTATTTAGTGCTTCTCGCATGGATAAGAGTCTACTCACTCAAATCAATTCTGGCGATCTGACAGAATTAGAAGAAATGGTTAAGGGGAAGTCTCTTAAAAAGAAAACACCATTTGATCGTGTCTTAGGAAATATCTTCTTAGCTCGTCACAAAGAGAGAGAAGCACGTGAGAATATCATCCATGAATCCATTCTAGGGGAGCTTAATTTCTTAGATAAGTTTGGTGCCATTATTCTTGTTATGGCCGCAGTAGCCCCTCTTCTTGGTCTATTGGGAACAGTTACGGGGATGATCTCTACATTTGATATTATTACTGAATTTGGTACCGGTGACCCAAAACTTCTTTCCAGTGGTATTTCAGAAGCCTTGATTACAACAAAGTTAGGTCTTGTGGTGGCCATCCCTTCACTCTTACTCGGTAATCTTTTAGGTGGTTGGTCAGGTAAGATCAAAGTTCTTCTCGAAAGAGAGGCCTTAAGATTATCCAATCGTTTTGATAAGGATGTGGCCAATGCTTAATCGTTTGGTTGAGCTCTATTATGCAGGTGGCTTTGTTATGCCCCCACTCTTACTTGGAGCTGCTGCCCTTTGGTTTGCAATGACTTATAGAGTAATGCTTCTGAGTAAGGGGAGTTTTGGAGCTAAATTTGAATTTGATAGAAAGCTCTCTGAACTAATTGGCCTTGGAAAATCAAAAGATGATGCTTATCTACTCTTTTCTGAAGAGGAAGATACACTCAATAAGTTTAAAGTTTTAACGAGAACCGTTGTTATGATTGCTCCGCTTTTGGGTCTTCTTGGAACGGTATCGGGGATGATTGAAACTTTTGATTCTCTTGCTGATATGAGCCTCTTTTCTCAATCTGGTGGTATTGCTGGAGGGATTTCACAGGCCCTGATTACAACTCAGATGGGATTGGCCGTGGCCATTCCTGGGCTTATCGTAGGTCGTCTCTTAGAAAAAAGACAATCTGCACTCTTAAATGAAATGGAAGAACAAATTGAAAATCATTGGTCACCTCTGGCGATGACTGGTGATTCACATTCAGGAGGATCCCATGCGTAGGATCACAAGAACTGAGGAAGAGACTCAGATTGATATGTCTCCCCTTATTGATATGGTTTTTATTTTACTTATCTTTTTTATGGTTTCCACGACCTTTGTTAAAGATATGAAATTGGATCTTGAAAGACCTGGTGCTTCGAGTGCTGGTCCTGCAAGTACAAAGAGTATCAGGGTCTACATTGATCAAAATAATAAAGTCTATGTCGACGGACAGCCTACTCGAGTTTGGGTCCTGCAAAGTAAAGTACGTGAGCTTATGAAGTCGGGCTCCAGTGAAAGTGTACTTGTCGTGACTGATAAGGGTGTTCCTGCTCAAAGGCTACTCGAAGTTGTTGATGCCTGCCGCTTAGCTGGTGCAAAAGACGTTGGTGTGGCCGCAGAGAGTGAGGCCTCTTAATTAGAGGGATATTAAAATGAGAGACGAAAAATTTAAAAAACTGGCGTTTAAATATATTCCTCCCTTAGGGGGAGTGGTTGGAATTTTTGTTGTTATGTTTGGTCTAATTATAATGAATGGTTTAGAAGGCCATAAGCAGAAAAAGAAAGATCTTCATAAGACAAGTTTTGAATTAACACAAAAACCTAAAAAGAAACCAAAGCCTAAAGTTACTCAAAGAAAGAAAATTAAAAAATCTAAACCTAAAGTCGCTCCACCTAGTCTTGCTGGTGCCTTAGGAGGCTCTAGCTTTGGTTTGGGACAATTCGAATTCTTAGCAGAAGGAGCTGATGGTCTATTAGGTAATAACGGTGATGTCATTATGACTGAGGATACTGTGGATGAAGTACCTAAGGCCACTTATCGACCACCTCTACGTTACCCTGACTATGCTCGTGATCGTGGAATTGGTGGTGAAGTCATTCTTAATATCTTAGTCGATAAAACGGGTGCTGTTGAAAAAATAAAATTACTCGCAAGTAATCCCTCTGGGGTTTTTGATGAAGTTGCTATGGATTCTGTAAGAGAATGGCAATTCGATCCTGCACGTTATAAAGGGGGGGCAGTTAAAGTTTGGGTCAAACAAAAGATCAGCTTTAATCTGAATTAGTTATGAAAAATACTCTTTTAAAACTACTTATATTTAATGTCTTTCTTATGGCGAGCGTGGCGAGTTCTTATGCGCAAGAAGAATTAAATTCTCTTGATCTCGCGGCATTTCTTATTAAGAACAAGAATTACTCCCGTGCTAACTCAGTACTTTCTCAAATTAAGGATCCTCATGAAGTTATTCCTGAAAGATTCTATGCTCTAAAAGGTATTTTAGAGCTTAAGCAAAAACGTTACGCTGAAGCTTTAGCAGCTTTTGACAAGGCCATAGAGGAAGGTATCTCTGAGAACTTAGAGCTTGCTCCTTTAGTGTGGGAATCTATGGGGGAGAGTTACCTCGGTATCAAGGAATATAAGAAAGGTATTCAATTACTCCAATCTAAGCATTCTATTCTTAAAGATCGAGTTCGCTATTATCAGATTAAAGCAAGCCTTCACTTTGAAAATCGTGAACCTATTCTTGGTTGGGATATTCTTCATTCCGGTATTAAACGTTTTCCTCAAGAACTTTCTTTAATGAAGCAGAAATGGTTCTATTTAATGGATCAGAACTTAATTGAAGTGAGTTTTGAAACCGCTAAGAAAATTATGAATGATTACCAGATTTCGGCCCTTGATCTTGCCCGTATGGGTCAAATGTATCGTAATATTCAATCTATGGATAAGGCCATTGTTCTGGGAGAGGCGGCTCGTTTAAAGGATCCCAGTGATGAGGAAATCACTAAGGACCTAGTTCGCTCTTATATTTCTCTTGGCAATTTAACGGCATCTGCAAAATTATTTACTGAATTATCTACTTATCACCCTGACTATCTTGTTGAAGCTTCTGAGTTGTGGCGCAAGGCCGGTCATGAGGTTATGGCCAAAAACTTGGCGATGGGAATTAGAAATCCTGTAAAAAAACTTAAGCAATCCATTACCTTGGCCCTTATGAGTGAAGACTTTAACACTATGGTTCTCCTGGGTGAGAAAGGTCAAAGAACGGCACTTAAAGAAGACCAAGATATCCAATATGCCTTGGCCTATGCTAATTTTATGGTTGGTGATTATTCTACGACTCAGAAGTATCTCTCCCGTATTCAAAGGGCAGATCTCTTTAAAAAAGCTATGGCCTTGCGAGAGGCGATGAACCGCTGTGAATCAGAGGTAGCCCTATGTTTTTAAATAACCGTTCAATTGTTTTCCTTTTGATATCTATTGTTTATTCTCTGAACTCTTTTGCTTTGGGAACTTTTCAGGCCCTCGTTTTTGAAAATGGAGTGCCTTTAGAAAATTACGAAATTTCACTAGATGGTGTGGAATTACTTAAATCATCCGCAGATGGCCTTATCTTTAAAGATTTAAAAAATGGTCGTCACTTCATTGAGGTGAAAGAAACTTCTGCTCAAGAAGATTCTGAAAAAGGGGATGGCCTCAAGATCAAAAGTATTCCCTTTGTTATTGCTGATGGGGAAACAACTCAAATTCTTATCAATACATTTTCTAATGGTAAGGATAAGGAGTTTGAAGTTTCTGAGCCTGAAATTCCCGTAACCGTAGATCCAAACGCTCCTAAAGGGACCTTTCAAGGAATCGTTCGTAGTGAGGATGGGCCTGTTGAAGGAGCTAAGATTTACCTCTCTGGTATCAGTGATACCTATACCACAGACTCTTCTGGTCGCTGGAAGGCCGAAGTTCCTGAAGGTCGTTATTCTATTTCCATTATTCATAAACTCTATGCCACAAGAACTTTGGCGCAACAAAGTGTAATGAAAGGGAAGACCCAAAGTCTTAATACTCAACTCTTTCCTACAGGTTTAGAGTTAGAAGAATTTGTCGTTGTTGCTCCTCATGTTAAAGGATCCCTTGCTTCTTTGATCGAAGTAAGAAGAAAATCTTCAACTGTTGCAGATGTCTTAGGTGCTGAACAGATGAGCAAATCCGGTGACTCCAATGCGGCCGCTTCATTGGCCAGGGTTACTGGGCTAACGGTGGTTAACGGTAAGTTCGTTTATATTCGTGGCCTTGGCGAGCGTTATTCAAATGTGCTTCTTAATGGAACCACTCTACCTTCACCTGATCCAACTCGAAGAGTAGTGCAACTGGATCTCTTTCCCTCGGGAATTCTCGATAGTATGGTTATCACAAAGTCTTATACTCCTGAGCTTCCTGGAAGTTTTGGTGGGGGAGCCGTTGATTTAAGAACGAAGGATATTCCCGAAGATTTCAATGCTAAGGTGACCTTATCGACTTCATATGAATCTGATCAAGGTACGGTTAGAACTTATGAAGGGGGACAAAATGACTGGCTTGGTATCGATGATGGTACTCGTGCTCTTCCTAGTGCAATCGCTGATGCTACTGCAGGGGGAAGAACTCTACCCTCTGGTAGTGAAGAGGCCAAGGAATTAGGAAAGGCCTTTAATAAGAATTATACCGTTAAAAATCAAAGGTCGGGCTTACCACCTGGTTTAAGTATGTCAGTGGGAGATACTTTAAAGTATAGAGGAAAGAAATTTGGTTACAATATTGCTGGACTCTATCGTGACCGTTGGTCTAATGATAATTTCGATAATTATGATATTGATGAATTCAATCAAGTCACAGGCTCTCGTCAAACCGAAAGAAGTCAAAGAGAAATCAATCTATCGGGGATGCTCAATTTAGGGGCTGACTTTGGAAAGTATGCAGATATAAGATCCAATACTTTGATGCTCAGAAAAACAATCGATCGCATTGAAAAGAGAAAGCTTAATACCCAGGATAATAATCTCGAGCAAACCAGTTTGCAGTGGCAAGAACGTCAGCTTTTTAGTCAAATTCTAAATGGGAAACACCAACTGGGATCAAATAAAAAGAGAATTTTCTCATGGCGCGGAAGCTATTCACAAGCTTTGATGGATCAGCCAGATACTAAATTCTACCAACACGTAACGGATACGGGGACACCTATCTTTGATACTGATTCGCGCTCAAACGAACGCTACTTTGGAGAAGTTAAAGACGTCGTGCAAGAAGGAGAGGCCAAAATTCAACTTCCTATTGTAGAGACGAGTCCTTTTTCTTTAACGACTAAGATAGGGGCAAATATCACAGAGAAGAAACGCGAATCAGACTATAAGCGCTTTAAATATGACATCAATACTACGGAAGCAGCTCGTATCACGGGAAATGATCGCATCGCTGAATTGACTCCAGAACAAATTTGTACCGATGCTGTTATCGATGGGGGAGCCTGTACTCTAGTGGATACAACAGGAGCCGCTGATCGCTTCGAAGCTGATCAGCAAATCAGAAGTTACTTTATCGATACAGAATCAAGTATTTCCGATCTTGCGCGCGTTAATCTAGGAGTTCGTTACGAAGATAGTATTCAAAATATAACCACGTATCAGGGATCGAACCGTGATAAAGTGGAGAATTCTCTTCTCATGCAAGATTTCCTTCCTAGTGCGGGTTTAACTTATTTTTTGACAGAAAAGATGCAAGTTCGTTTAGGTTACTCTGAAACCATTTCAAGGCCTGCATTCAAAGACCTTAATCCATCGGCCTATTATGATGATGAACGGGATAGAGAGATTAACGGTAATACCAATTTAAAGGGAACAATTATCAAGAATATCGATGCCCGTATCGAATGGTACTTCGGTAATCAAGAAAATATTTCCTTTGGATTATTCTCTAAAGACTTTACTAATCCTATAGAGGAAGTCGCTGGTGCTTTCGATGATGAAGGTAATTTAACTTATTCAGAAACCGGTTACCAGTTAGCTAATATTGGAAATGCAAAGGCCCAGGGATTTGAAATTGAATTTCGTAAGAATTTTGGCTTTATTTCGCCTTTTCTTGAAGATTTGGCCTTAGGTGGAAACTATGCAAAGATTGATTCCGAAGTCACGATCTTTGATGAGCTCTCTGCTCAAGTGACCAATTCAACTCGACCACTTCAAGGACAGTCTCCTTATGTGGTCAATGTGAATCTCGATTATGATAATAAAGACTGGGGAACCAATGCCACCATTCTCTATAATGTTTTTGGTGAAAGAGTGGATACGGTAGGAACCCAAGGTCTACCTGATATCTATCAACAGCCTTTTCATCAGCTTGACTTTGTTTTTCAACAAAAATTTGGAGCAGACTTTAAGAATAAAGTTAAATTCAAAGTTCAAAATTTAATCAATCCAGAGGCAGAACTTACTCAAGGTGGGGTAACGAAGCAAATTTATCGCAAGGGAAGAAGAGCTTCCCTTAGTTATACGAGGACTTTTTAATGAAATTAATCATTCTCATTTTAAGTGCAATCTTCTTCTTTTCTTGTGAGCTTCATAAGCAGGAGGTCAGAACTCCGCCACCAGTAGAAGCTAAGGTCATTGACTTAGACTCTATTGAAACGCTTATTGCTGCTGTTTTACAAGATGATTATTTTACAGCGAAAAGGACTCTTGAACTCACTTCACTAGAGCTTAATGTCATCAATGAACAAGGAAAGTTACTTCTTAATGAGGCGATTAAATTAGATCGTTTACTGATGGGAGAACTTCTGATTTCCTATGGTGCCTTACCTGATGAAAGTGATGAGTTCAATGAGACAGCGCGGGAACTAATTCAAAAAAGTGCCTATATCGATGAATGGAAGACTATCTTTGATGGAGGAACTGTATCTAGTGACTATGTCACTAAAGAGAGTTTTATCCTTCTTTCTGAAACGGCCATAGATAATCAAGATGCTCGTATCCATACGATGGGACTCTATAGAGAAAGAGGGGCAGATATCAATTCTATTAATAGTGATAATCAAAGTCTTCTTATGATTGCTAGTAGTAAGAATCTGGTTAAAGTGGTGGATTATTTGTGCTCCTTTGAGGAGTTGGATCCCAATTTAACGGTTACGGTTATAAGAAGACGTAGAGAGTTTCATATTACCGCCATGTTCTATGCTCAAACTCCTGAGATGAAGTCGGCATTAAGAAATTGTGGGGTTACTGAATAAAGTTAAGTATTTTAATGGCCTACTGTCTAAGTGAATTTTTTCTTCTTAAGGACTATCCTTGCTTATAATGAATCTATTCATTAAACCGGAGAGTCTTATGAAAAAAACCATTTTCTTCTTATTGTCGCTTAGCCTTTCAAGTTTTGCTCTTGATAATGGAGACCAAGCCCCTGCCTTTGAATTGAAAGGTCATCCTAAAAATATTAAGAGTAAGAATATCCTCCAGGAATCTAAGTATATGGTCATTGAATGGTATAACGATGGTTGCCCCTTCGTGAGAAAGCACTATGATTCACAGAATATACCTAAGCTTCAAAAGAAATATAAAGATCGTGTCAATTGGGTCGTTGTAAATAGTAGTGCAGAAGGAAAACAAGGACATATCGCTAATCTTGAGAAGGCCACTGAGCTTTATTCGAAGGAACAAATGAGCTCTCTTTCTCTCCTTATGGACAATAACGGTGATGTTGGTCAGGCCTATGGCGCCAAAACCACTCCCCATTTCTTTATCGTAGATCCAGCCGGTAAGATTGTTTATCAAGGTGCTATTGATTCCATTCCTTCAGCCTATAAAGAAGATATAGCAAAAGCAGATAATTATGTTTCTCAGGCCTTAGACGAAGTCTTAGCAGGTAAGAAAGTGACAACGGCCAAAACTCGACCCTATGGATGCTCTGTAAAATATTAATTTTTTGTAAATAAGGCCTTATCAGGCATAATAGGCATATGAAAGGTCTTCTTATTTTCTTATTTCTTGTGAGTGCTCCTTTTGCTAAGGAGGGGCAAAACTCACAAGACACTCAAAATTCCAATAGGGCCCATCAAAATATAATCAATATGCTTAAAGAAAGGTTGGAGAGGGATCAACAGGCCATGGATCAATTCTTTAATGATCAATTCTTTAAACAAGCAGATCAAATGTTTAAACAACTCTCTGATGATAAACTAATCCAAGGAGAGGATGCCTTTGATCAGATGATTCAAAGCTTTAGAAACCAATTTCAACCTCAGCAAGCTCCATCTCGCTGGGAAAGGGATAAGAGAGGCCTTATGTATGTCCTTCCTTTTATTTTAGGGCCTCGAGATAAAATGGATCTTAAAATAAAAAATAATGAAATTAATCTTCATATCACTCGCACTCACTCAGGAGGGAGCGAGAGGGAATACTCCTATCAATTTGAAATTCCAAAACATACAGACATTAATCAAATGGAAACCTTTTCGGAAAAGGGGAAAACGATCATTCTATTTCCTTGGGAGAAAGGCCATCGTTTCACTAGTCCCGTCCTTCCCAATAAAGCGGATAAGTCTATATAAGCTCTGTCTGCGAAGGCAGTAACCTACTGAAATAGTTGTATTTTAATAAATACCGTAGCGTTTTGGTAAAGTAATTGCATTCTTAGGTCGATAAGACACTCAAGAGAATATCTTTCACAAGTGAGGGTCTTATTAACGCAAAAACAACATTCATTATTTCAATGACGTTATGGGCACTCGTGACTTGGCAAACGGTTCATGCGGTAGATGATGGGCCAGTCTTTAAAAAGAAGAAATTCAATACCCCTAAGAGAGATCAATCTATTATCGTTACACCTGAGGGCTATTATCCCGAGTCTTTTAGTGTGTTTAAAGGGGAGCGTATTCGATTCTTTGTGACGGCAACTTCTGACCAAAAAGAATGTTTTATCATTAAAGGAAAAGAAATCTTCTTATCTGCCGAAAAGGGTAAGGTAAGTGAGGGCTCTGTTATTTTTAATCGCCCAGGTGTTTATCAATACTACTGTCCCACGACGAAGCATAGAGGTTCCATAACTGTCATGGAGCGACCGGAGGTTTTACGCGAAAGAAAGCGTGCTCTCGCTTCAGAGACAGTAAAGGTTTGGATGCCTCGTGAAGAGTGATTCCAATAATTAGAAAGTAGGCGCTTATGTCCGTATTTAATGATGCTATTGCTAATCTTCTTGGACCCATCAAGGATCTTCTTGATGACCCAGGAGTTTCAGAAGTCATGATTAATGGACCCTTTGAAGTCTTTGTTGAAAAAAAGGGACTCGTCTATAAAACAGAAAATCAATTTCCCAATGAAGATGCTCTCATTTCTGCTATGAGAGCGATTGCTCAATCGGTGGGAAGAGTTATAGATGCTGATAATCCACGTCTTGATGCTCGCTTACCTGATGGATCTCGTATTCACGTGGTACTACCCCCGATGGCGAAGAATGGAACCACAGTCGCTATTCGAAAATTTTCTAAAGAGAAGTTAACTCTTAATGACCTGATAGACTTTGGTTCTCTATCTAAGACGGCCGCTCGCTTCTTAGATATATGTATTTATCTTGGTAAGAATATTATCGTTAGTGGGGGAACCGGATCTGGTAAAACCACAATGTTGAATGTTCTCGGTTCTCGAATACCTAAAACTCAGAGATTACTGATTATTGAAGATGCGGCAGAACTTCAAGTGAAGGCCGAACATGTGGTAAACTTTGAAACTCGTAAAGCTGATCCTACTCGTGGAGTCGAGGAAGTGACGATACGTGAATTAGTTATATCGGCCATGAGACTTCGACCTGATCGAATTATTGTTGGTGAGGTTAGGGGGGAAGAGGCCCTCGATCTTATTCAAGTTATGAATACAGGTCACGACGGTTCGATGGGGACAGTTCACGCGAATAATCCTATTGATGCCTGTACTCGTCTAGAAACGCTTTGTCTTATGGGTGATACTAAAATACCGCCTGATGCTGTAAGAAAGATGGTTGCTTCTGCTATGCAAGTTATTGTTCAATGTAGTCGTTATCACGACGGAGGCAGGAGAACGAGCCATATTTCCGAAATCATGGGACTAGATGCTAATGGAAATTATATTTCTCGAGATATTTTTCGCTGGGTACAAACCGGAAAGGATCCAGACACTGGAAAGTATCAAGGAGAGATGGTTCCTTGTAACTATGTACCTTCGTTCTTTGAAGATATCGTTGTTAACAAACTTCCTTTTCCAAAGAGTAATTTCTTATCCCCAGATTGGTATAACGAAATTAAGAAGCAAGCTGCTTAGGAAAATTCCAATTCACTACAGAAGATATCCACACATAGGTCTCCAATTCTGAAAGAGAGATCTCTAGCATGGTATTGCATCAAGTCTGGATCTTTTGACCAACTCTTGAGCTGGGTAGATAATTTATCTAGTCTTTGTTTGAGTTCAGACGCCTTATCTTCGTCCATCTCTTCGAGCTTTTCACAGGCCTTCTTATAGAAGACTTCATAAGCATTCTCTTTTTGAATGGCCCTTATACAGTCGAGAGATAGAATATTTGTTGTCCCTTCCCAAATACAGAAAACTTGAGAGTCTCTAAGAAAACGAGGAATCCCTGTATCTTCGATATAACCCGCACCACCAAAAGATTCTACCAATTCCGTGGTGGCATTTATATTCTTCTTGGCAGTATAAAGTTTTGCTATAGGTGTGAGTAACCTTAAGAGTGCCATAGTGTCGTGATCTTCTTCGTCAGCGGCTTCATTATTTTCACTCTGTTGAAGGAGGGCCACCGTATAGAAGGTGAGTTTGAAACACTTTTCAAATTCAATTTCTATTTCATTTAATGTTCTCTTATGAAGGGGATGATCGATTAATCTTTTTTGAAAGGCGACTCTCTTATTGGAGTAGTCTTTTGCCAAGTCGAGCAGTCTTTTAAAAGATCCAATAGTGGTACAAGCATTATAAATTCTTGTAATGTTAAATAAGTGAGAGATATTCTTAATCCCTAGGCCTTGCTCACCTACAAGTTCTGCCTTCGCTCCATCAAAGTCCAACTCTGCAGTGGGAAGAGCTTTTGTTCCCAGTTTGTCTTTGAGTCGTCGAACTCTAATTCCTTGAAGATGACCGTCATCGTCTCTGAGCTTAACATAGAAAAGGGAGAGTCCTTTGTTACCAGGAATGGTTTCGCCAAATTCATCTTGGATCCTTGCTAGGGTAAAGGTCATTTGTGAAGTTGTAGCCGATGTAAACCATTTGGTTCCATAGAGTTTATAGCTATTTCCCTCTTTTATGGCCCTTGTTTCTGTATGTCCGACGTCGCTACCTCCGCTTTTTTCGGTCATCCATTGGCCAGAGGTCCAAAATTGTTCAGGGTCATTTGAGGTTATATGCTTATAGGCTTTATTAAGTAGCGTTCTCTTGTCGGTATCAAGATGCTTCATTTTTAAAAGCTCTTTAATTAATTTTGCTGCTCCGTCAGTCATGGCCAACGGACATGTGTAGAAAGCACTGTCAGGGTGAAATAAAAAGAGTTTGAGAAATTGATGAATCCTTCCATGCTCATTTTGTTCATGATGGCCTAGATGGATTAATCCCTCTGTTGCACTTAGTGCATCTAATTTTTTCCATGCTTCATGGGTTTCAATTTCATCAATTTTCTCTCCCCAAGGAGAGTAGGGAATATGACGAGGAGGATGGGCTTCGGCTTGCTCAGACCATTTGTGGGCCAAAGGGAGGACTTCTGTATAGAAGCGAAGAAGATCATTCTTTATATCTTGTCGAGTGTCTTTACCAGAGACAAGCCATTTTAAGGTATTGGTTATAAGCTTATCTTTATCGAAGTTCTCATAATCAATTCTTGGGCCTTCTTGAATAAAACTCATAATTACCATCCTTATTCTCAGTCATAAAGTGGTCATATGGTATCAGAGGCCCGCTAAATTTTATAGATCTAGTCTATAGAAAAAACTACATACTTTAGTGATTGGCTCGGTCTTAGTTATATTCAATCTTAAACGCTGCATTTTCAGCACGTTCTACTTCAGTAGCAGAGAGATCGAGTACGAAATCAACCGCCCTCTCATCACTTAATCTATGATTCCCTGTTGGATCTATTCTTAGAATACCCAACCAATAAGGCTTTAATTTATTGACTTTGAAGTCTAAGAGGTCATCTTCGTACTTCTTGGCCTTAAGAAATTTTTCTATCTTTTCTTGTCCTTCCCATGTGTGCGTATCAAAGAGTTGAACGAAGACTTTTGGTACAATACTAAGGGAGGCCTTTTTGACTTGAAATTTAAGAACCCAGTGGGCCAATTTTCTTAATTCATTTAAAAGAACTTCTTCTTTTATTTCATTAGATTTTTCCATTTTCTGAGCGTGAAAACTCTGATTGAGAGCATAGGAGAAATTGTCTTCAACACGTACACCATGTTCAGTTGCTTGAAGAAGTAACTCATCTTGAGAGAGAAAATCTGTTGAATAATCGACTAATGCTTCTAAGTATTGATTGAATAAAGCTTTATCTAAAGAAATATTCGATAAGTCCTTATTCTCGGTTACAATTAAAGAAGAAATATCATAGATCATACCCATCATCAGTCGATTGAGATCATTAGTGAGAAGATACTCTTCTTTCATCTGATTTGCGAGTTCAGTAAGCTTTTGTGAACTCTCATACTTCTGTGCCATTTGAATGGTGATATCTGTATAGCGATTCATTTTACCAATGAAGTCACTTTCAATAAAAGGTACCACTTCTTTATTCTTTAATTGAATAAAATCATCATAAACTTCAGGTGCTTTTTCTTTGAGTATGGATAATTCTGTAGTATCCGGTCCAAGAACTTGAATATCTTTTAATAGAACTCTAATTCTAGGATCCTTTTGTAAAAGAGCCGCTACATCTGCATCATGAATTCTTTTTTCATTAATATTATCTTCAATAATTTGAGTTACTTCTTTTGAAAAATCAAAAATTTCAACTGGACGAACATAGAATTCTTTCTTATATCCCAATGCTGCAAAGTATTCGTACTTTTGAACTTCTTGTAAGCGTAAGCTTTCTTTAATACGGGATTTTTGTAATTCATACCACTGCCAATATAATTCCTCATCGGTCATCGATTCGCTATGAGGATATCCAATTTCTTTTAGTTGGGAGCCGAATTGTTTGCGGGCGTAGACAATTCCTTTTCCTAGGTCGAGTAAAGAGCGTAGAGTTTTTGTTTCATTTTCTTGAACTCTTTTATAATAATCACTCTCTGTAATACGAAAGGCCTTCCACTCATTTTTTTGAAATGAGCGAGTGGCATATTTTTGAATCATTTGAATATAGGCCAGTTGTCTAATGCCTTCTTTCGTTCTTTTGGCCAACCAGTCAGCTTTGAGTTCATTATACTTTTCATAATTACCCTCGGCTTTTTTGAAAAGAGTGATCATTAACTCATCAGAAAGATGGACAGCTTCGATAAATTTTCTGGCATCATAACTTGTCGTCATCCCTTTGCCCCCTAGGGTGATCGCTGTCCAGATAAAGGGTTGATTCTCATAATCGGTGACAATTTCTGAATGAACGCTATTTGAATGACTGTCCATTATAAATTGAGCAGACACGGGAGTACTAAGTCCAATAGTTGTTGCCACGATAATGGGAGTTAATATTTTTTTAATCATAATGAAACCTTGGGGCATTGGTTTTATTTAAATCCTATTTATTTCTTATTAATCTTCATCATCAAAGAGGTATTCTTCATTGGGTTTGATTGGAGAAGATCCAAATTGATAAGTTAAGTTAATCCCTAAAACAATATCGTCTTTACCGTTTAAGTGATCATTGTATCGTGCTTCTACACCAAGAGATAAACTCTCTGTAAGTGCTGTACGTGTACCGATAGCATATTGAAGAACTTCTTTTTCTACATAATTAAATTCTACAATGACATCGGTTGTACGATGTACTCGCATCATTCCACCCACAGTGATTGCAAAACTAGAGTCTGGATATTTTGGATTATTACTAAAGTACATTCCTTCTACCCATCCAACGAGCATTCCATCATTAGATTCACCAATGAGACCTACCGTCGTTCTTCTCTCATTCCCTGAAGTAAGATGATCATTTCCTAACTCGGCATGACCCATTGTCAGTAGAATATTGTCGGTGAGCATTTTACTAAGTCTTACAGAAACACCATTGATGCTACCGATACTCATGTCACCTTCTACAGTTTCAAAAGCACTTACCTCAACTTGATCAAAAATCCCAAATAAACCCTCAGTTAGATCAACTGTAAGTCCATAAACTTCATCAATCTTTTGAAGATCAGCTAATGGATTATTAGAAAATATAGGCATGGCCTGTACATTTTGAGCAAAGGGGATAGGTTGCTTACCAACGATGACGGCAATTGGTGATCCGCCCACTTCTTTAATTTCTATATAGGCCTCTTTAACAAACTCTTCGATTGAAAAATCATCATTAAACTCGACACTATTTTCTTTAAAGATTTCTTGTAGTTTTCCTGTGAGGACCAAGCGAATTTTATTCTTCCATTCTGCATTTAAACTAATATAGCTATTGTCTAAATTGGAAAGGGTCCCACTTTCTGTGCCTGAGCCTAAATTTGTATTAACCTCACCTTCATAACCAATGACAAAGTCTCCATCGAGAAGTTCTAGGTCTTGTGCGTGAAGGGGACTGAAAGTATTAAAACTTAAGCCTAAGAGGAGGGCAGGTAGTATCTTTTTCACAGGATTCTCCTTAAATTACGATTTCGATTACTGTGGGTTTAGTTATGTTATGCGTCAATTGTCTCAAAAACCTTCTCTTTTGAGTGATTTCCTGTAAAGCTTACAGATGGCGTCAGTATTTTATTCACTTTAATGGGTCTTAAAGGGCTTGTAAGTATAGGTAATTAGATAATTATGTTAGATTTAGTTCGCAGATTCCTGAGTTTCTTTGCAGACTCGTCCCCTTTTAAAAAAAGAGGATTTAAAACCAGGGCCCATATGGGTGATTTCTTCGTCTTTAAAAAATACGAGGATAATCAAAGGGAGCTGATTCTCTATTTCTATCAATCCATCTCACCATTTCAGCCTCGTTTTCGTGAAATTCTGACAGAAGAAATTCCTGATGGAGTATTTGTTTTAGAATATCAAAATCTAGAAACACCTAATTTAGTGCAAGAGACTGATCTCTACTATAGCTTTGATCATGTTTTAAAAGCAGATCGTTTTTGGTTCTTCTATGATGATCACTTGGATTTTGGTTCACCCAAAATTGAGCTCAAGCTCGAGGCCATTGAGAATTATATTGATAAATATCTAAGTGTGGGTGAGTAAGTAACTTCTAATATGGGCCAAGAGATCTTCATTTTCATAATCATATTCACAATAGGCATGATAGAGATGGGTTTGTGAATCAATCCAGCTTTTGGAGACAAAGAGTTTTATTTTCTCATAATCTCCAAAGATCTCGGCATGGGCCCTTGTATCGAGATTGAGGCGTGTGCCTTTAGCCGCAAAATGTGATCCTCTTAAGGTCAAGCCAAATTCATTGATTCCTATAATTTCGCTATCCCATGTAAGTTTACAGGGAGAGTCTTTTTCACTTACTTTATAGTAGGGAAGAGGTTGAATTTGATCATGGTGAAGAAAATGATTTATTTTACTGAGCAAGAAAGCATCATCTATCGGTTTATAAATATAATCGTTTGCCCCTAGTTCAAGTGCTTTAATAATATCTTTGTCTTCTTTTCTTCTCGAGAGCATGATGATGGGAATAGATAAGCCGTATTTATTTCGAAGGGCCTGAAGTAGGGAGAAGCCTGCTCCAAAACCGCGATCAAGATTAATGTCGATAAGACAAAGCTTTGGTTTTGTTTCTTTAAGTTGAGCGATAAATTCTTCAACTGTCTCCGTGGTTGTCACTTTGATCCCATGACGCTTAAAAATATGCTTAACTAAAGTGTTGAAGTCATGATCATCGTCTAGGGTTAGAATGGGGGAATCGGTCGGGTCCATACTCATAAGTGATATTCTACTTTTTTATATTTATAAAAATTTAAGTTTGCTTGGTGGTTGTTTTAATCATTCTTATGTTCTTCGCGCTTTCTTCTTTGATACCTTTAATTTCGACTTCATTAATATAGATACCAGCGTCGAGAACTTTATTTCTATCATTGGTTTTGTATTTGCACGTATGGCAGCCTAAATTCTGGAGATAGGGCGAATCAATATTTAAGACAGTATCATCTGAATACTTGATCGGACCTTTGATCTTAAGAGAAGATTCAGAGATTTGAATGATATCGGCCATAGATTGACATTTTACTTTAAGGGGCTCTTTTAACGTCAACTCTGGTAATTCGTGAATTTTTAGGGCCTTCTTAATCTTTTGTAGAAAGATCGCTGTTTGAATGGGCTTCTTGACGAAATCACTTGCTCCAACAGCGGTGGCCGTAGCAATAAGCTTCTTGCTTTCCGATGCAGAGATAAGAAATATAGGGATTTTTCGCAGGAATTCATCTTTCTTTAGGCGATCAATGATATGGATACCTGTAAGCGTGCCAAGATTAAGTTTATAGTCCACAAGAATAAGATGGGGTCCTATTTCATTTAAAAGTTGACTAAAATCTGTGGCATTTGTTGCGTAGTGAACACTGTGACCAGCATTTTCCAGAATCTTGGAGATGAAATGAATTGAGTCTAAGTCATCATCAAGAATGAGGATATGCTTTCTTAAATTCATTTGTATTCAATCTCTAAATTTTCTAAGTATTCTTTATAAGCTAAGCATAAATTGGCGATTTCTGCTTCATTTAATGACTGACATGCAGCTTCGAGGTTGGCCCCTATTTGACCTAGATCGTCAAAGCCATAGCTACCAGCGTTGCCTGCGAGTTTATGGGCGATTGATTCAATTTGAGAGTATTGCTTAGCGGGAAGGAACTCATCTAATTTAACAATATCTTTTTTACGGTTATCCAAAAAGCTAGGAATGATCTCTTGAAGATCGGCGTCAATCGTAACTTTTCTTTTTTCGGCCATATATTTTCCTTCAATTCTTGAGTAAAATTAATATTATAGTAATATATTTATAATACCATAGAATTCAATTTTTAAAGAAAACTCATACTTATAAATCAATTTGTGCTGAGTATGACGAGACAAATGAGATAAAAAGATGACAAATGGCCAAAAGAAGAAAATTTTATTGATTGATGATGATTACGATATTCATGATTTAATCCGTCATACTTTGTCCCGTGAATTTGAACTCAGTTATGCTGAATATCTCAATGAGGGAGAATCTCTGATTAAGAAGAATCCCTTTGATCTCCTTATTCTTGATGAAACTTTGCCTGATGGGCGAGGAAGTGATCTTTGTCACAAATTAAAGAATGAGCTCGACTTCAATGACCTTCAAATTATTATGTTAACCCAAAGAAAGGATTTAAAAGATAAGTTAAATGCTTTCGATGCTGGTGCTGATGATTATGTATCTAAACCCTTTGAACCTCTTGAGTTAGTAGCAAGAATTAATGCTCGACTTAGGGGAACGACTCCTGGTCATGGTAATATTTTAGAAAAATATGACCTTAAGCTTGAGTTGACGACCCTTTCTCTTTCGATTCTCGAAAAAGAAGGCGAAGATAATTGGCAAGAAATTTCTCTTACTCCTATTGAATTTAAAATCTTATATCAACTCATTAAAGATGAGGGAGTTGTAAAGAGTCGCCAAGAACTCCTTGAATCTGTTTGGGGGAAAGGACAAAATGTGATTGATCGTACCGTTGATCAGCACGTTTCTAAACTGAGAAAGAAATTAGGTCCAAGTGTGATGACAGTAAAGAGTCTTCACAAGAAAGGTTACCTCTTAGCGGAAGAAATGTAGTCTGTGACAAAGGCCATCCTCTTATCTCATCATGAGTTGCTCAATGATCTTTATAGCTTTAATTTAAAAGCTTTTTGTGATGTAGACATTATTACTTGTCATAAAATAGATGATCTCCCTCAAGCTCTCGCCGACAATCCTGAAGTTTCACTTCTTATTTCTCTTGGCCAATTAGATGAACAAGATGCTCCTGTTATGGCCTTTAAGCTGGCGAAAGAGGCAGGCCTGGCCCTTCCTATGATTATCATTGGAGATATGTCTAAACTTAGTCATACTAAGAAAGTTTATACTTTACCGGCAAACCTGAATATTCCTCTTTTTATTAAGACCTGCGCGAAGATTTTAGGAATTACGGCAAAAGATATGGCGGCTAAGGAAGTTCCTGAATTCTATCCCATTCCTTTGAGTATGCTAAGAAACTTCACTAAAGCTCCTTGTGATATCTATATCAAAGTTGGAAATGAGGGACCTCATGAATTCTCACAGGCCCTACAAGCTTCTGAAGAATTAAAACCTAATGTGAAATTAGATTCCTATGCTGCAGATGGGGTATTGAATCTTTTTATACCTTCATCCATGCGTTTGAAAATTGTCAATCAAGCTTCAGAAATCGTCTTAGATAAATTAGAGGATACAACTTTAACGGATCAAGACCGAGTTGCTGTTGTCGAGCAAGGATACGAGGTCATTGGGGGGATGTTAGGAGAAAATCCTAAAGTCACTCCTGAGATTGTTGATCTCTCAAAGAAGTGTATGGAGTCGGTAACCGAAGTTCTTAACTCTGTTCCCAAGTTGAAGCACCTTCTTGGGATGATGTTACAAAATAAGACCGGTCACCTCTATTTCCATTCTGTGGTTGGAACTTATATATCAAGACATATTATAAAAGAGATCAGCTGGGGCTCTGAGGAGCATGCTGAAAAATTAAGTTTTGTTTTTTATTTTCATGATATTTTTCTAGCTCCTATTTTTGCCAAGTATCCCCATCTTCACTCCGAAGAAAATCTTGTTTTTCAAGAGGGGATATCTGAAAAAGAAAAGGAAATCATTATCAATCACGCTCGCTTGGCCAGTGAAATGGTTAAGAATTTTCCTCGTTGTCCAATGGGGGCTGATGCTATTATTTCTCAGCATCATGGGACATCAAATGGAATGGGATTTGCTCTAGAATATAAAGATGATATCTCACCCTTGGCCAAGGTTCTTATTGTGAGTGAGGCCTTTACTGATGAGCTGATTCAATTTAAAAATGCTGGTCGTAAACCAGATCTCGAAGAGATTATGGGAAGGCTAAGAGAGAAGTTTCCAAAGCACACTTATAAGAAAATCATCAATTGCCTTGAAACTATACGTATCTAGATTTGTTTAACCCCATTATAGATGACTTGGTAAGGCTCTTTGAAATTACCAATACTATATATAGGTTTAAATCCTTTGGTGATATTAATTACCGAAGAGCGGCTTATCCCACTTAGCATCAGCTGAATAACAAAGTTATTGGCCAATATGAAAGTTGCGGAAATTTTTGTAATTTTATTGGCCAAAAGTCCCTGGGGAAAGCCATTTCCATCTGGAAGTTCATGATGTTCTTCAATAATAAAGTCAGTTTCAGGATAATGAGTAAATTGTCGTGCAATTTCAGCTGCTCTTTTGGGATGTTCAATAAAGTTATCAACTTGCTCTGCTGAGAGATAGTCTAAGTCAGGATGATCACGATAGGTAATGGTAGACCATTCTTCACGTTCTAAAAATGCATCGTGTATTAAAGCGGCAAGACCAAATTTTGATCTGGTCATATCCGACTTCCATCCCAAGTGCTGGGATATATATTCGCAGATGATTCCTTTGAGTACCGCCTGTTCGGCCAGGTCGTTGTGTTCACTTGGAAAGTTAAAGAGGATTTTATCGAGGTCTTTGTAAGATTGTACGATAAGAGGAAATTGTTCGATGACCTTTTTGATAAGACCACGAATCGTATCGCTAATCCCTACATCTCTTATATATTGATGAATAACTAAAACTGCTGCTATACAGGTTTGTATTCTCTTCTTGTCTTCTAAAGTTTTGAGATCAAGTGATTTTGAGATTTTTAAAATAGAGTTTTCTAGGAAACTTAAGTGCTCATTCTTTTCTAAATAGAGATAGCGAATATTTCTTTTCTGAAAGTCTTGAATGGCAGATTGGGTATACTTCTTATCGGCGCTAATGGCCTTGATAAATTTTGTCTTCGTCAATTCTACATAGACATCAAAGGGAACGGAGTCATAGAGATAGAAGTTTCTTAATTTCAGAGGGACAAAATTTTCTGGATCTAATTCAACAATACTATTTTCATATTCTTCTTTCTTGGCCCAAGATATGGCCTCAGCAACAACGCCTATGAATTGATTGGCCTGATAAGGTTTATTATAAATGCTAACCATATCATATTCGTTATAGAACTCTTCTTTAACTCTGTCTTTTATCATAGTGGGAGTACCCACAAAAATGATAGGTCTCGGTCCAGTTTGATCAAAAATCATTTCTGCAAGATCACTAGGATTTGTATCTTTTAGAGAGCATTCTATAATGATTGCACCAAAGGGACCTTCATAGGAGAGAGTATCTAAGGCATCATTTCCTCTCATGACACAAATAAGTTCTAAATTTTTTAAATGTGCGTGAAAGAGATTGCGCAAGAGATTCCACTCTTCTTTTTCGTCGCAAACAAAAAGTGCCTTCATATAATAACTCCCGAGTCCTTTTAATTATACCCGAGCTTGAAACTGAGAAAAGGGGGAAATCCAATCAGAAGAGTCTGATTAAATGGCCATCATTGAGTTAGGCCATTTTCTTGAGTCCAAACCATTGATTCCATTCTTCTGGATCATCATTCTTAAGCCTTAAGTAGAGTTGAGGCGACCATTTGGGAATCTTGGGACGTTTTAAGAGTTTCATTCCTGCCTCGTGGGGCAGGCGATTGGCCTTCTTGGTATTACAAGGAGAGCAGCAAGAAACAATATTTTCCCAAGTGGTCTTTCCTCCACGACTTTGGGGAAGAACATGATCGAGAGTGAGTTTTGAGGGAAGTTCCTTTTTTTTACAATACTGACATTGAAAGGCATCTCGCCAAAAAACATTATGCCGACTAAAGCGAACTTTTCGATCACTTTTGTGGCGGGCATGGAGCCTTAATATTTTTGGGAGAGTGAAGCTTTGGGAAACCCCTTGAATTTTGCGATCAGAATACTCCGTAACCATTTCGGCACGTCCAGAAAGAAAGAGTATCATCGCCCGTTGCCAGCTTACAATACGGACGGGAAAGTAGGTAGAATCCAGAACTAAGGTTCTCATAATGGCCACACCTCCATGTTCGTTTACTTCACAGCAAACATAAGCCTATTAAAATTGTACCTAAATACTTTGATTTGAGTCAATAAAGCTTGGGGAGAGTAAGGAAAAGATATATTTAACTGGTTTAAATTACTCGGTTTTAAGTCTCTAGAGCGGATAATATTGCCTCTGTGAGGATCTTCCAAGCTTTGGAGCCAATTGCCCACTTATCAATGATAAGGTGGTTATAAGAGGGCGAAATTGAGGGAGAGAGCTCTGGGAGAAGCTTGATTTTCATACTGATTTCTTGATGTTCTCTCTTAAATTCTTCGATTTTTTTAAGGGAAATCAACTCATCTTTGGGATGCATAATGATGTGAAGAGGTTCACTTTGAAGATAACTCACATTTGCTCCAAGCTCCGCATTCCATTTTTTCTGAAGTTTTAAAAGCGCACGATACTGGGCAAGAGAAGTTGTTTCCTCAACACGATAGTTTTCGTGACTAAAACTCTTAATGCCAAAGGAATCGGGGAGAAAGAAAAGTAAGTAAGGCCAGGAGGTAAACCATTTACTCCAAGCTGCTGGTGCCAAGAGAATAGATTTTTTAAAGGGATTTCTTCTATTTGAAGTCTTCATCTTATTTATTTCTAAAATAGAATTTAAATGCACTAATGAGCCTAGCGAGTAATTTAAAGAATACAGGGGAAGATGAAATTTCTTTTTAAGTTTCAGGCAAACTTCTATGGCCTCTAAGTAAGTGTTGATCCAATCTCTATCTTTAATTCTTTGTTGTTCTTGGATATTTTCTCGATGTCCGGGAAGGGCCAGTCGTAATACGATGTAATGATTTTCTCTAAGGAATTGGGCCAGTTGGTCCATTTTACTAGGGCGCAAATTAAGCCCATGGGTGAGAAGGACGACTCCTTTAAGGGTTTCGCCATTAAGAGGGTCTGGAGCGAACCAACGTGAATCTTCTTTTCTTCTTTTAATGAAATGAGAATGATCAGCTTCTTCGATGGAGATCTTATTTAACGAAGATAAAGAGGGAAGAGATAAATCATCCTTTGATTTTCCATAAATAGGGCTATGGGCGAGTAGGAAAAATAAACTACTGAATAAAACTATCAGGAGTTCTAAAGAAGAAGAGTGGGATTGTAGCCCAAAATTTTTTTCCAGAAGGTGTTTTGAATTCATACTTGCCTCTCATATTACCAGTAGGGGTGCTGAGTGGGCAAAAACTTTGATACTCAAAACTTTCTCCAGCTTCGATGACAGGTCGCTGACCGATTACACCTTCGCCGTTGATATAACGCTCTCTCTTACTTCCGTCGCGAATCACCCAGTGACGATTGATCAACTGAACTGGACCATCACTAAGATTGTGAATACGGACTTCGTAGGCATAGAAGTAGTAATCATTTTGAGGAGCTGACTTCTCAGCGATGAAGCTAGGTATGACTTCTATTTGGATGTCATGGAATTCATCGTAGTTTGAGTAAGTATAAATCTGTGGGTTCTGATAATTTTCTAACACGCAGACCTTATAGCAGCAGTCGAGTCCAATGTTAAGAGAATTGAAAGCTTTACCTTTAAAAAAGTAGAGTAACGTAGTTTATTATACTTATCCTCTTATGTATTAGGTACATCTTGAAATAATAATTAGTTTAATCTTAAAAAAATGATGGCCAAATTGTAGGGAGTTCGTCAGAATTACAGCACGTATTCACCTTCTATACCCTGTTGATGAGCCGCTTTTTAAAGGGTAGGAGATATTATTATGTGTGGCGTTATTGGGGTAATTGGCCCCTATAATGAATCTAAGGTGCCCTTTTGGGCAGCATATGAAGCCTATCGCGGGCTTCTTACTCTTCAACATCGCGGTCAAGATGCTGCTGGTGTTCTCTCCTATGACAAAGATAGAAGAAAGTTCTATGGCCACAAAGATCTAGGACTTGTCTCCCAGGCCATTACACCTGATCAGCTTGAAAGTTGTACCGGAAATATGGCCATCGCTCACACTCGTTATGCAACTGTGGGAACCGATGGTGTAGGGGATCTTCAGCCTATGGTGACAGGTTTTCCCTTTGGTGTGGGAATGATCCATAATGGAAATATCGTAAACTACCACTCCTTGGCCCAAGATCTGGGAAGAACTTACGATCTTCAAATGCTGACCAATAATGACTTAGAACTGATGCTTCATCTGTGGTGCCAAAAGATTTTAGAACAGAGAGGCCCTTCGAATAAACCTATTACTTTTGAACATATCCAATCTTCGGCCAGTACGATTATGGAAAAGACCAAGGGGGCTTATGCTCTAGTGGGAATGCTTGCTGGCGTAGGGATGTTTGGCCTACGGGATCCCAATGGTATTCGTCCTCTAATGATTGGAAAAAGAGATAGTGAAAACGGTATGGAATATTGCTTGGCTTCAGAAAGCTTGGCCCTTAACTTCTTAGGTTTTGAAGTTCTACGAAATGTTCTACCGGGTGAGGTGGTCTTAATTGATGAAGATGGGCAATTACAAAGTAGTGTTGTAGCGAAAGTGGAAAAAGCATCCCACTGTATGTTTGAATGGATTTACTTTGCAGGAGCTGAATCTACCATTGAAGATATATCAGTCTACGGAGCCCGCTTAAATCTAGGGAAAGTATTGGCCGATAAAACCAGAAAGGCCATGGATCGAGGAGAGATAAATCCCGATTTTGTCTGTCCTGTTCCTGATACGAGTCGAACGGCATCTATTGGACTGGCCGAAACTCTTGGTCTTCCTTATCGTGAAGGTCTGATTAAGAATCGCTATATTCAACGCTCTTTTATATTGAATACACAAGACAAGAGAGAAAAAGCAGTCGAACTTAAACTCTCTCCTGTACGTTCAGAAATAGAAGGCCGAAATATTCTCTTAGTTGATGATTCTGTCGTTAGAGGAACGACCTCAAAGAAAATAATCGATCTCCTAAAACGCTTTGGGGCCAAAGAGATTACCTTGGCCATCACTTGTCCTCCGCTCCGTTACGGATGTTTCTATGGTATCGACTTTCCAGCAGAGTCTGATCTTATCGCTAATGGAAAAACGGAAGAGGAAATCGCTAAATGGGTTGGGGCCAATAAAGTGATCTATCTCGAAGAGGAAGAGGTTACAAGGGCGCTTACTACTTCTGAGTTGTGCATGGCCTGTATTAATAATCGTTACCCAACAGATGTTTCTGAAGGGCGTGAATTTGCTGCTAAAAGAAATAAATTAAAGAATCAATCCCATTCATGAAGGAAGTTTAAGTCTATGAGTTCTCAACCCATACATAGAGGATCTGTTAAAGATATATTTGAAAATGAAGAAAATAATGATCAACTTATCTTTCGTTTTAGTGATCGCTATTCTGTTTTTGATTGGGGAGAGATGCCTGATCAAATTTCAAAAAAAGGAGAGTCTCTGGCCTACTTAGGGATTCTATTTTTTGAGTTTCTTGCTGATCCTGCAAATTGGAAGTCTTGGAAAAGTCATTCTCTTACGTTGAGCACTCAAGAAGAAGAGCTTCTCGATAAATTAAAGAAAAGTGGAGTCGGTCATCATTTTATCCGTTCTCTTGAAAATGATTCTCGATCTTTTATAGTTAAGAAAATCCATATTTCAAAGCCTCCTTTTCAAGATGGGTGTTATGACTACAGTGCTTATCAAAACCAGTTAGAAGATACACTCATTCCATTAGAGGTCGTTTTCCGCTTCGGTTTACCTGAGGGCTCCAGCTTACTCAATCGACTTGATAATGAAGATTATAGAAGAATATTGGGACTTAATCATCGCCCAGAAGTGGGTGAAAAATTCAATCGACCTTTAATTGAGTTTTCTACGAAATTAGAATCTACAGATCGATATATTTCCTATTCTGATGCTCAGAAAATGGCAGGTCTAAGTGACATGGAATTTGCTAGACTCTTCGGGTTATGTACTCTTTTGTCTCTTCGCTTAAAAGACCTTTTTAATCAAATGAATATCGAATTATGGGATGGTAAGTTTGAATTTGCTTTTTCAAAAATCATTTCTTCCCTTCAGGGCCGAGATATTATCTTAATCGATTCCATTGGTCCTGATGAACTTAGACTTGTCTCCAAAGGGGCAAAACTGAGTAAGGAGTTTTTACGAAGTGCTTATCGCGGTACCTCTTGGCTTAAGTCCGTTAATGTTGCAAAGAGCATGGCCAAAGAAAGGGGAACTAAAGATTGGAAAAATATTGTAATCGAAGAACTTCATGAAGCTCCTAAGCCCTTAGATGAGAGATACTCTAAAGCCGCTTCATTGCTCTATCCGGGTCTGACCAATGAAATTGCGAAATCTTTAGGTGGAAATCCTCCGTTTCAAGAATGTGGAGGTCTCGATGAATTTCATTCCTACTTAGCTAACTCGGGAGTTTTAAGATGAGAGTTCTTATTATTGGTAGTGGGGGAAGAGAAGATGCCTTTGCATGGAAGTTTCAAAAAGAAGACAAAGTATCGCATATTATGATTTGCCCAGGACATAAGGGTATGAAGCGATTTGATAAGGTTGAGCTATGGGAATCATCTCTTCTGGGTGATTATTCCTCCCTAGCTCAAAAAGCAGTTGAAAAAGAAATCGATCTTGTGGTTTGTGGGCCAGAGGCCCCTTTGACCCAAGGCCTGGCCAAGTTCTTTGAAGATGAGTCCATCCCATTTTTTGGACCAAGTGAATCAGCAGCTCTTTTGGAAGGTTCTAAAATTTTTTCCAAAGAATTTATGCGTGAATTTGAAATTCCCACTGCTGGTTTTCAGGTCTTTGATCGTTATGAAGACGCTGTTGCTGGCCTAGAGGCATGGCCTGTCTCTTCAGGAATTGTCATCAAAGCGGATGGCCTTGCCGGTGGTAAAGGTGTTGTTGTGACAACTGATCGTGAAGTTGCGCAAAAGACTCTTTTTGATTTTATGAAAAATCCAGAAGTCTCTATTCATAGTGATCGAATTCTCTTTGAACATATTCTTCCTGGGGAGGAAGTCAGTGCGTTTGCTCTGTGTAATGGGGAAGAATTCTTCTTTCTTGGTATGGCCTGTGATCATAAGCGTGTTTTTGACTATGATGAAGGGCCAAATACAGGAGGAATGGGTTGTTACCGTGACCCTCTTTGGCCAGATGCTGATCTTAAAGAAAAGATTATTCAGAAAGTTTTAATTCCTACTTTAAAGGGAATGAAAGAGCGTGGTCATCCTTTTAAGGGGATTCTCTTTATGGGATTGATGATTAACTCAATGAATGAACCCTTTGTCATTGAATATAATGTTCGCTTTGGAGATCCAGAGGCCCAAACTCTTCTCCCCTTGATAAAAGGGGAATTGGCCGTAGCTCTTCATCAATTAAGTACTCAAGCGAAAATTGAGACGCCTTTGACCCTGTCTGAAGAGACAAGTGTCCATGTGGTCATGACCTCTGGGGGTTATCCCAGTATCACAAAAGATCAACCTATGAGTTTAAATCATAAGATTGAAATTCCTCTTCTCACTCATGAAGATCAACCTTTACTCTTCTTGGCCGGAGTAAATAGAAATGAAGACGGTCAGTATATCAATACGGGTGGACGAGTATTGGGTGTAACTGCAGTGTCTGAAGGACTCGAAACCGCTCGCAAAATGGCCTATAAAGGTATCGAAATGATTCATTTTAAAGATTCTCACTATCGCACAGATATTGCCCTTAATCGACGTGGAGGATTGAAGAGTGACCAGTAAAAGTGAAAACCCTGATAAAGGAAAATTATACTTAAGTCCTTCCTTTGCCATTATGGCCTCTGGGACGGGAACTAATGCTCTGGCCCTTATTGATCATGGAATTGAAATTGGTCGCCCGCCAGCTTGTCTCATCGTCAATAGAGAAGACAGTCCCTTACTTAAAACCGGACCAGAAAGAAGTATTCCGACTTTCTATGTCCCCGCTAAGAAAACGGGAATTGATGAAGAATTTGAAAAGAAAGTAATCGAAATTTGTAAACGCTATAGTGTCTCTACTCTCTTTCTTGCCGGGTTTATGAAAATTCTTGGGCCAAATTTTCTTGAATATTTTAAAGTAGATGAACATCAGGGCCTCTTTCGTGTCATCAATATTCATCCAAGCCTTCTTCCTAAGTATCCAGGTCTAGGAGGTTATGAAAAAGCTTATAATGAAGGGGATCGTGAGTTTGGTCACACTCTTCATTTAGTAAATACCGGAGTAGATGAGGGTCCTATACTCTATCAGAAGATCATGAAAAGAGAGGATGGAGACACTCTTGAAGATATGATGAATAGAGGTAAGAAAGAAGAAAATCTCTCCTACCAAAAACTCTTACAATACCTAACTAAAGAACCATTGGAATATGTAATTGAGGATCATTCTCTTTTTGTAAAGAGAGTTGATCTTGATCAAATGACTTTAATTAATTATGGGGAACTTTATGAATAGTTATACTCAATTTAAATGGATGAAACGTTGTGAAGTGCTTCCTCTTTATCCTGTTGCCCATAATGATCTCATGGCCTATTTTTCAAACCATGGAAAAGATCAAGATTCTCTCAAAGATCTTCAATTATTAAAAGTACCTTATTATATATTGGCCTCTTGTGAAAAGGGTCATATCCCCACAGTGGAACAATTGGAAGAAATTATTTGGGATCCTTGTTTGCAAAAAGGTTTCTTTGAAAATTATAGTTTGGATGAGATTGATTCAATTCCTAAGGATATTTCTATCCATCATCTCTTCGATATCCATCACCTTCCTGGAGTTACTGATAATTCTGCACGTTCTCTAGAAGATGCCTTTCGTTTATATGATTTTAATATGACTTGTTTTTCGGGGCATCTTTATATTCTCTTTACGCAAGGGAAAGTGCCATGTCCTATCGATGAAAGTGAGGTTGCTCAATTTATCTCTAAGATTCATAACCCTCTTATTGAAAAGGCATCTCATTACACAGGAGAGGATTTCAATCATTCGAGACGCTTTATTGAGATTCATCCTCCAGTGGTTAATATAGCTCACGATCATGATATTAAAGAGATTTCTCTTGATCTTAGTGATGACGCTCTTATGGAATTAAGTAATAAGATGTGTCTAGCTTTGAATCTAGAAGAAATGAAGGCCATTAAGTCATTCTACGAAAACCCAGATCTGATAAAGTCGAGAAAGGATAAAGGCCTCTTTGCTTATCCAACAGATGTAGAACTTGAAGTTCTCGCTCAAACTTGGTCGGAACACTGTAAGCATAAAATTTTTGCAAGTAAAATTAATTACAAGAATCTTGAAACGGGTAAGGTTGAAGAAATCGATTCTCTCTACAAGAGTTATATCAAGAAATCGACTAAGGAAATTGAAAACTCTGGAGTTGACTGGCTCGTAAGTGTATTTAGTGACAACGCCGGTATAGTGCGTTTTGATTCATCGATTGATCTTTGTATAAAAGTTGAAACTCATAATAGTCCCAGTGCTCTTGATCCCTATGGAGGGGCAATTACCGGTATTCTTGGTGTTAATCGAGATATTCTAGGTTGCGGAGTAGGTGCTCAACCTATCGCGAATACGAATGTCTTTTGCTTGGCTTCAAAGGATCTACCCAATAAAATCGATCCAGGTCTTCTCCCTTCAGGTCTTATGGAACCTCTTGAATTGTTAAAGGGTGTTCACAAGGGAGTTGAAGATGGAGGAAATAAAAGTGGGATTCCCACAGTGAATGGGGCCATGGTCTTTGATTCTTCCTATGCTGGAAAACCATTAGTATTTTGTGGAACCATAGGACAACTGCCTGCACATTTGCCTGATGGTAGAGAGGGGTCATTAAAAGGCGCAAAGGCGGGTGATCTCATTGTAGTAAGTGGTGGGGGAGTCGGTGCTGATGGAATTCACGGCGCCACTTTTTCGAGTATGGAATTAGGTGAAGATTCTCCAGCAACTGCCGTTCAAATTGGGGATCCGATAACCCAGAAACGTGTCATGGATTTTATGTTAGAGGCCAGAGATAAGGGACTCTACACTTGTGTAACGGATAATGGGGCCGGTGGGATTTCTTCAAGTATCGGTGAGATGGCAGAATTGACTGGCGGGGCAAAAATAGACTTGGCCCTCCATCCCTTAAAGTATCCCGGTCTTTCCCCATGGGAGATCATGATCAGTGAGAGTCAGGAGAGGATGACCTTTGCTATTCACCCAGCAAAAGCGGATGAATTTCTTGAACTCTCAAAGAAGAGAGGAGTTACTTCAACTATTCTTGGAGAGTTTACCTCGACAGGAGTTCTTGCTGTTCACTATGAAGACAAGTTAGTGGCGGAACTTGATATGGAATTCTTGCATGAGGGTGTACCTCAACTTGAGTTGGAGGCCACCTGGAGTCGTGATGCTTATACTTATAAGAATTGGTTTGAAGAAGATAACCTAAAAACTAAGGTCACAAGTATTGCTGAATGTACTTATCAACTTTTGGGCCAAGAGAATATCGCAAGTAAAGACTACTGGGTAAGACAATACGATCATGAAGTTAAAGGGGCCACTCTCATTAAACCCTTTTCTGGTGCTCAAGGTATAGGACCTGATGATAGTGGTATCATTGATTTAGAAATCCATGGCGGTCAGAGGAACTCTGTAGTGGGGGTTTCTTGTGGGCTCGCTCCTCGATTTAGTTTAGTGGATCCTAATATCATGCCTAAACTTGCTGTAGATGAAGCTTTTCGTAACCTTGTATCGAATGGAATCAATCCCGATAAAATATGTCTGTTAGATAATTTCTGTTGGCCTGACCCTGTTAAGAGTGATCGCAATTTAGATGGTGATTTTAAATTAGGTCAATTAGTTGAAACTTGTAAAGGCCTTTACTCGATTTCGACTCTTTATAAAGCTCCCCTTGTAAGTGGAAAAGATAGTATGAAAAATGACTTTCGAGGTAAAAGTCGTTCCGGTAAAGATATGGTGATTTCTATCAAGCCGACTTTATTGGTTACGGCAATGGGCCATGGAAATAAAACTGAACTTGTACGCGCCCACGCTTCAGAAGGGGAAATCATTTATAAGATTGGACCTCAATATTTAACTTTTAAGGGGTCTGAATATGAAAGTCTTTTTCAAAATATTTCAGAAGATCAGACTAACTTTCAAGATTGGGACTTTTCTGAGTGTTTGAAGATTCATAAGAATATTTATCAATGGATAAAAGAAAAATGGATTCTCTCATGCCACGATATTTCAGACGGAGGTCTTCTGTGCGCTCTATCTGAGATGCTCTTTGATCAAAATATAGGATTGATCGATCAAAGTGAAAGAGAAGTATTTTCCCCTATGGAACTCTTCGGTGAAGGACCAGGTCAATATCTTGTTTCGATAGCTTCTGAGAAGAGTTCAGAATTTGAAAAGATATTAGAAGAGAGTTCGCTTTCTTTTAAGAAAATTGGAAATACCCAGCAAGAACCTATTCTTGCCGGAAGCTTTCTTGGAAATGAAAAAATTGATCTCAAAGTGGCCAAAAGTTTCTGGAAAAATACTTGGAATGGAGAAGTATTATGACTCAAGTAAAGAATAATGTTTCAGTTCTCATTCTTACTGGTGATGGTGTCAATTGTGAAGTGGAAACGGCTTGGGCGTTTAGAGAAGTTGGAGCCAAGACTACTATTGAGCATATCAATGATCTAGAAGTTCGTCCTGAGAGTATTCATAGTTTTGATATTATGGTCCTTCCTGGTGGCTTTAGTTTTGGTGATGATCTTGGAAGTGGAAAGATTTTTGCTTTAAAAATAAAGAAATACCTAGGTAGGCACTTCGAAGAATTCATTTCTCAAAAAAAACCGATTCTTGGAATTTGTAATGGTTTTCAAGTTCTTACTAAGCTGGGTGCTTTTACGCACTTTCAAACAGGACAAGTCGGTTTGGCCCAAAATAGAAATGCTCAATTTATAGATAAGTGGGTTGAATTAAAAGTTGAAGATTCTCCATGTATTTGGACAAAGGATATGAAAAAGATAAAATTGCCCATTCGTCATGGTGAAGGGCGTTTTGTTGCCCAATCTATGCCTTCAACATTCTATAAAGTTCTCTCCTATGTTGATAATCCAAATGGATCCCATGAGAATATTGCGGCCATTTGTGATGAGAGTGGACTCATTTTCGGTTTGATGCCCCACCCAGAAGCTGCTCTTTCAAGAGAGCTTCACCCTGGTGGCAAAATCTCAGAGTCTCATTGGGGACTTCATATTTTTAAAAATGCAGTTGATTATATGAAAAATAAGGATAGAGCATGAAAATCAAAAGAGCACTTCTTAGTGTGAGTAACAAAGAAGAGATTTTAAAATTGGGACATTTCCTCCAAAAAAGAGAAGTCGAAATTATAAGTTCCGGTGGGACTCGTAAATATTTGGAGTCAGAAGGTATTAAAGTTACCCCTATTGAAGAGGTAACCGGTAATCCAGAAGCTTTTGGTGGTCGTATGAAAACTTTAAGTTTTCAGATTAGCTCGGCCCTTCTCTTTAGAAGAAATAATGCAGAAGATATCAAGCAAGCCGCAGACTTAGATATTCTCCCCATTGATCTTGTAGTTTGTAATTTATATCCCTTTGCCGAAGTAGCGGCTAAGAATGCCCCTTGGGATGAACTCATTGAGAATATCGATATTGGTGGCCCTACTATGGTACGTGCTGCCGCTAAGAATTATAAAGACGTCGTCTGCTTAACTTCTCCTGGGCAATATGAAAATTTCATGAAAGCAGTGGAAGAGAATCAATTGAATGAAGAGCTTTCTTTGAAATATGCCCTTGCCGCTTTTTCTCACACGGCCTCTTATGATTCGATGATCACGCGCACCTTAAATCTTCAAAAAGAGGGAATCGATAAAGTGATTCATGTGGATCTTGATTCACCCGAAGTCAAAGAGACGCGTTATGGAGAGAATCCTCATCAAAGAGGGTATGTTTCTCCTTCTACTCATGTAAGCGAAAGAACCTTGGCCAATGCTCCCTTACTTCAAGGTAAGGCACTCTCTTATAATAATTATCTTGATGCGGATTCTTCTTGGCGTTGTAATAGTGACCTCTTTCATTTAAGTGATGAATATAATCACTGTGTAACGATTGTTAAACATAGCAATCCTTGTGGAGCTGCCGTAGGAAAGAATTCTTTTTCTGCTCTTGAAAAGGCATGGGCAGGAGATCCTATTAGTAGTTTTGGAAGTATTATTACTTTTTCGCAAACAGTTGATAAAAAATGTGCTCAATTTCTATGTGAAAAATTTGTGGAAGTTATTATAGCTCCTCACTTTAGTGAAGAGGCATTGAATTTGTTTAAATCTAAGAAGAATTTACGTCTCTTAGAGCTAGCTCCACATTCTGGAGTTCTTAAAGATCTTATGATTCGCTCCATTCATGGAGGTCATATTATTCAAGAAGAAGATGAAGGCGTTGAAGATAAAATTGAGTTGGTGACAGAATCTAAAGAAATTGATCCTCTTTCCATCGTTACTCAGTTTGGAATAAAAATAGGTAAGCATCTAAAGAGTAATGCCATTGTTTTAATTGATGAATCTGATGATCTTATTTCCATTGCTGGGGCAGGTATGGGAAATCCGAATCGATTGGTAAGTGTTCATCAAGCCTGTGAAAAAGCAAAAGAGAATGGTTACAAGAGTTTTAGTAATTTAAATCTTATTTCTGATGCCTTCTTTCCCTTTCGAGATAATATCGACTTGGCCCATGAATTGGGAATCCGTAAGATTATTCAGCCGGGCGGAAGTATTAAAGATAAAGAAGTGATTAAGGCGTGTGATGAACATGGGATTTCTATGGCCTTTACAGGTATGAGGCATTTTCGCCACTAGGATTTAATTTTTACTTTCAAATAAAAAAAGAAAGAGGTTTCTATGTCAAATAAAGAAGAGGGAAATTTAACGTATAGCTATAAAGACAGTGGCGTTGATATTGAAAAAGGCGATGCTCTTGTAGAGAAGATTAAAGCAAAAGTCGCTAAAACTTATGGAGATCGAGTCCATAGTGGAGTCGGTGGTTTTGCTTGCCTCTATCAAGCAGGGGATCGTTATCTTGCTGCTGGTACTGACGGTGTAGGGACGAAGCTAAAGTTGGCATTTGAATGCAATAAACATGATACTGTTGGTATTGACCTCGTTGCTATGTGTATCAATGATATTATTTGTACCGGAGCAAAGCCTCTCTTTTTTATGGATTATCTCGCTTGTGGAAAACTCGATCTTGATACGAGTGAAAAAATATTAGATGGCATTATCGAAGGTTGTCTCCAAAGTGAATGTGCTCTGATTGGAGGAGAAACCGCAGAGATGCCAGGCATGTACCCAGAAGGGGAGTATGATCTCGCCGGCTTTGGAGTTGGAGAAGTTTTTCCCGATCAAATCTTAGGAGCTGAACGTATCAAGGCCGGTGATAAAATTATGGCCCTAAGATCAGATGGTTTTCACTCAAATGGTTTTTCTTTGATCAGAAAGTTGATCGATGATGAGTCTACGGAAACGAAGCTTAAATTTCTAAAACCCACACGTATTTATTGGTCGGCCATTAAGCCTCTTCTTGAAGCGAACTTAGTCAATGGTCTCTCTCATATCACCGGAGGGGGTCTTTACAATATTCCTCGCTTAAGTCAAAGGGTTGATTTTCATATTGATCTGAGTGAACAAAAGTGGATGGACACTTTCTTTGATGAAGGATTTCACTTTATAAAGGAGAAAGGGGATCTTTCTATGAAGGAAATGTTGAAGACATTTAATTGTGGAGTCGGAATGGTTTTAATCACTTCGAAAGAGAGCGAGATTAAAAAGCTTATTCCTGAATCCCTAACTATTGGAGAAGTTAAATACGGTGAGGGACAAATTTATTTTGATGGTACTCTTTTCTAAAGATATATATTGTTACCACTGTTTTTTGCGTAAAGCTGAATAAGCGTTCTAGAGAGATATTGAGTAGTGACTTTAGGGTTGAGATGAGTCTATCTTGGCGATTAAATCTTGACTCTTGGCCCTTAACTCTGAGGAATGAGATTTCCGTTGAGAGTGCATTTTAAATTTCTTCTCTTTCGTTTGCACTCTAGCTTGTCGTAGTGAATTTCTCCATCGAGTAGATCTCTGTGGGGTGTTATCGCCCTTATATCGGGTTTATAAAGACGATTCATTACCTCATGGTCTAATGGGTCTCGATTGATATAAGTATAGGATCCTACTTTTTTGTAGGGAATTTTATCCACGACAATTTTAGTCTTTCCCTCTTCGAGTGTTTCTCGAACGAATATGATGTGACCACCAGAAATAATTATATCTCCCACTCTTTGAGTGGGTTCTTTAAACCACTTTTTCTTGCCTCTTTTAATAGACATTTTTTCTTGGTTAAGCTTGTAAGTTCCCCATATTTTTTTATTTCGGCTATAACTTGCTGTTAAGGCAAAATCTGCATTCAATGCCCAGCTAGGGGAGCTTGTCATAAGCATAATCGCTATAGTGAAGGTGTTAATTGCTTTATTTTTTGAATTTCTTAATTTATTGCCCATCATACCTATAGAGTTACAAGGTTTGTGCCAATTTTCCCCCCTAGAAAGCAAAACTAAGTTTCTGATAATTGGTTATACTAGAAGAAAGCAACGTCAAACTCGGCCGAAAGTGTTCATTGTTTGGACACTTAAATATGATTAAATCTTCATTAAATTACTGATATTTAAGCCGATATAATAGATAGTGGAAGCTTTTTATAAAAAGGTGAAAAGGAGTTTATTTTCATGAGAATTTTGCATGTGGCGAAGTACTATTATCCTTATGCTGGTGGTATGGAATCTATCGTAAAAGACTTATGTGAAGGGCTTGTGCAAAAAGGTCACGAGATCACGGTTCTGTGTAGTCATGATAAATGGTCCTACGAAGAAACCGTTATCAATGGGGTTAAGGTCATTCGATTACCCAGACTTTGGGTCCTCTTTGGTCAAAATATAAATCTCAGGGCCTTTTCAAAACTTCGTTCTTTAGCGAAAGCTGCTGATATTGTTCATTTGCATACCCCTAATCCGCTTTTTGAGACGGCCTCTCTTTTTATTCCTAAATCTATACCGGTTGTCTGTACCTATCACAGCGATATTGTCCGTCAGCGCCTCTTACTTAAATTCTATAAACCTCTTTTTAATCGTGTTCTTTCTCGATTAAATTCAGTTTATGTTCCCACAGAAAATCATATTAAATACTCTGAATTTCTTATTCATAGAAAAGATAAATGTAAAATTGTCCCTTTTGGAATTCATACTCATCACCTCATTTCAAGTGATGAAACCATACAAGAGGCCATGCGCCTTAGAAGCGAGTATGGGAGCTATTGTATTTTTATAGGCAGACTCGTTGGGTACAAAGGGATACCGACTCTACTTAAGGCCATGCAAGGGGTGGATCAAAAATTAGTGATCGTAGGTGATGGTCCTGATCGTCTTAAAACCATTCAAATGATTAAAGAACTCAATCTTGAAACCAAAGTCATCTTATTGGGGAAAGTCTTTGATAAAATAAAATTCTCTGCCCTCATTCACGGAAGCGAATTTCTCGTTCTTCCTTCGGTGACTCCAAATGAAAACTTTGGAATCGTTCAACTTGAGGCCATGGCCTGTGCAAAGCCTGTTATTACCACACGCTTAAAAAGTGGTGTTCCCGCAGTAGGAATTGAAAATAAAACAACCTTTCTCTCCGAACCAGGTAATCATGAAGATCTCAACGCAAAAATGTTAACCCTCTTCGCCTCTTCTGAAATGAAAAGAGAAATGGGGCGAGCCGCGCGAGTTCATTTTGAAGAAAATTATACTCATCAATCTATGATCGAAAAACAAGATCACTTCTATAAACACATTCTTACTCAAGAGCTTAAGAATCAAGACGGTCGAAACGATAATGACAACGATAGAGAAAATCAGGATGAAAAACGTTTGAAACGCAATCCTTTAGAGCAAGTCGTTTGAACTGCCCTACAACAGTGGGGATAAAAAATATTAAAATTAAAAAAGAGGTCCTTGAACCTCTCTTTTATTTCAAATAGATCTTTTATTCTTTATTATTTTCTTACAATTACCTAATCAAACCTGAATTAAATGCATAACAGTAAATATCCAAGTGCTTTTGAAGTTGTTCAATTCGTTT
>CERC01066796.1_pt1 | contig 53623 bp, 48 predicted proteins | sample 530921 | NCBI WGS metagenome assembly CERC01 (sample SAMEA2621099, study PRJEB7988) | marine metagenome | isolation source: saline water (ENVO:00002010), including
TTGTGTGGTTCCGTCAATAGAAACAATTAAACGATCCAAGCCACTTTCAACAGTTTCTTTAGCTAGTTTATCGTGCAAGAAATGAGCATTAGTAGATGTTGCCGTGTAAATGCCCAGTTGGTGAGCATAACGTACCATCTCTAAAAATTTAGGATTGATATAGGGTTCGCCTTGGAAATAGAAAATGACATAAGCCAACCGTTTTGATAGCTGGTCTAGTATTTTTTTGTAAAAATCAGGTTTTAGATTTCCGGTTTCACGTGTAAATTGTCGCAATCCGCTAGGACACTCAGGACAGCCTAAGTTGCAAGTTGTTGTTGGCTCTATTGAAATACTAATAGGGGTGCCCCATTGAATTGGTCGCTTAAAAAATTTTGAAGCATAGTAACCAAATAACAACTGAAATCCGTTCCATATACGCAGTGGTGTAAGCTTTCGTACAAAGTTTAGACCGTCTGTAATATTGTATGACATCGCGCTCAAAATTAACGATAAATTGGAGGCAATAAGATTGAAAATGAGAAATCAACTATTACGAAATGCTATAATTATACTGACTTTCTGTTTGTCAGGATTCAATACGCTACTAAAGGCTCAAACCAATAATGTGCAAGGCATTGTGTTAGATCAATCATCCCAAAAGCCGTTGGTGTTTGTTTCTGTTTATGATCCCGATAGAAATGTTGGAACAGTTTCAGACATTGATGGGAAGTTTCAAGTGGCCAGTACATCAAGTATCAGAAGATTGGTTTTCTCTTATGTTGGCTATCAACCAGACACCATTTTGGTGGATGGAAAAAAGAACCTAAAAATTGAGCTTACTTCAAAGGGAATTGAATTAAATCAGATTACAATTTATCCGGGAGAAAACCCTGCTCATCGAATTATAAAGCTGGCGGTTGAAAACAGAGAAAATAACAACCCGAATAAGTACGATCAGTATACCTATGATTCGTACAATAAGATGATTTTTTCGATGGACACAATTCCGACTACTAATAACCCGGAAGAAGATGCTGCGCTGGAAAAATTTCTGAGAGAAAATCACATCTTATTAATGGAGTCTGCAACAACTAGAAAGTTTTTAGCTCCAAATCATAGTAAGGAGGTTGTTACAGGAACAAGAGTTTCTGGCTTTGATAATCCGGCCTTTTCCTTTTTGCCAACAGATTTGCAACCTTTCGGATTTTACGATACGTATGTTGAGTTATTTGATAAGTCGTACTTAAATCCAGTTTCACAAGGTAGTTGGAATCGTTATGTGTTTGATCTAAAAGATACACTTTATTCTAAGGGAGACTCAACTTTTGTGATTCAGTATCAGCCAAAGCGAAACTCAAATTTTGAAGGGATTAAAGGGCTGTTGTACATCAACTCAAATGGCTATGCGATAGAAAATGTGATTGCAGAAAATTTTTACGAAGGCATTAATAATTTCAAAATCCAGCAGAAGTATGCCTTGATAGAAAATAAGTGGTTTCCGGAACAGCTCAACTTTGACTTGACATTTGTGAACCTAGATTTGGTTTTTGTAGGGAGGAGTTACATTGAAAATGTGAATCTACATCCGGAATTAACACGCAAAGACTTTGATAATTTCGTTGTTGAAATCCCGGATTCATCAGCTACCAAAGACGAATACTTTTGGTATAAACACCGAAGTGATACTCTAACCACAAAAGATAAAAACACTTATACAACGTTAGATTCAATGGGTAAAGAATTGAATCTTGAGCGTGTAGTCAAATGGTCTGAAGAATTGGTCAATGGTTATTTTCCTTTAGGACCAATTAATTTAGATGTAAATCAACTAATACACATCAATCAATTTGAAGGAACTCGCTTAGGATTAGGTTTGTATACCAATAAGAAAATTGCAGATTGGTTTGCTATTGGTGGGTATGGAGCATATGGATTCAAAGATAAAGAATGGAAATACGGGGGAAGCCTAGAGTTTTTTCCTCTAAAACAAGCCGAAATGAAAATTAAGGCTTCTTATTCTTATGATGTTTATAACCCCGGTACATCGCAATTTTTTGAAGATCATTTAGCGAAAATGTCAGATAGTTGGAGAAACCTTATTTCTACATGGATGAACTATGGCGAAAGTTATGAGCTGTCATGGCAGTTTAGGACATTAAAATATGCCAAAGTGAAGTTTTATGGTGAGCATAATCACTTTTCGTTCAATAATGCCTACCAGTTTAGGTTGTTTAATAATGATGAACTGAGTTATTACTCAAATGAAGCAACAGTAGCTGAAACGGGAGTTCAGCTGAAATATGCCTACGGAGAAAAATTGGTTAGAACACAGCGTAATGTATTATCAATGGGTACGGATAAGCCTGTTCTATGGATAAACTACGGCAGAGGGATATCAGATGTAGAAGGCAGTAAGTTTGATTACAATAAAGTAGAAGCTAAGCTTTATAAACATTTTAAAACAAGAGTTTTGGGAGAGTTTTCTATTTCGCTTTCAGGAGGATATGTTGATGCTAGTTTGCCTGTAAATAGCATGTTTGTTGGAAACGGAACGTTTGAAGACGATATAAAAATTGTGGTCAATAACAGCTTTCAAACCATGAGACTCTATGAGTTCATTGGAGATAAATATGCCGCACTTCATTATAATCATCGTTTGTGGCGTTGGTATTCAAAGTATAAATGGTTACGTCCGGAATTTTTTATGACACACAATATTGGTTGGGGAGAGGCTGATGATGCGCTTTTGAAAGATCATAAAGGAATAGAATTCAAATCAATGGAAGAAGGGTTTTTCGAAAGTGGACTTCAAATTCATCACCTTTTGAGAATGGAATATGCTGATGTGGGCTACCTTGGTGTTGGAATAGGGACATTCTATCGTTATGGCGCTTATCAATACGAAAAAGCAGAAAATAATCTGGCTTTAAAAGTTGTTGTAACACTTGAACTTTAAGACCCTGTTAATCGCTTTTATTATCGGGGCTTTGTTTATATTTTCGAGCTCTAATTTTTTATCTCAGAAAGCAATAAGCCGGGCATAAACTTTTCAAGAGTTCATACCACGGTTTGTCCTAAAGATTATGTGGTCAGCAATAGCCAAGTTTATTATTCGACAAAGAATTGCCATCCTTATCCTTTTGGCAATCGTTACCGTGTTAATGGGAATCAAATCAAGAGATGCCCGTTTACAGTGGGGGTTACCTAAATTATTACCTGATCACGATTCCGCGTTGATCGTTCATGAAGAGTTTAAAGAAAGGTTTGGAGAGGCTCCAACTACTTTTCTTTTAGGAATTGAAGAAAACCCACTTGAGAATCTGGAACTTTTTAACCAATGGTATCAAATGGGAGAAGACCTAGATACCATTCAGGGGGTGAGTAATATTCTTTCGATTAACCACCTGTTTAACATCGAAAAGAATCAGGAAGAGAAGAAGTTTGAACTGGATACCATTGTTACTCGGCAACTCACTTCTGAGGCAGAGCTCGATAGTGTTCGCAATAAAATTTTAAGCCTGCCTTTTTACAAAGGAACGCTCTACAACGATACTTCAATGGTCAATATTATGACCGTTACACTCAATAATGATAAATTCAACTCAAAACAAAGAGAACCTCTTGTAGATGCTGTTCTTAACAGGATTGAACAGTTTGAAGAAGAAACAGGTGTTGATGTAAGCTATAGTGGTCTTCCTTTCATCAGAACGTTTACTACTCGTTTGATTAAGTCAGAGTTAAAGATGTTTATCGTATTGGCTTTTGTAGTTACGATAAGTATTCTGTTCTTATTCTTTAGGTCTATTTACCCTGTTATGGTTTCCATACTGATTGTTGCATTAGGCGTTGTATGGTCTATAGGGTCACTGGCTTTGTTAGATTATGAAATGACCATTTTAACCAGTATTATTCCTCCGTTGATTATTGTAATCGGAATTCCTAATGCTGTTTACCTGATTAACAAGTACCATTCAGAATACCTCATTCACAAGAATAAACCACTGGCACTTATTCGCGTAGTAACTAAAATTGGAAAAGCCACATTGTTGACCAATTTTACAACAGCGATAGGCTTTTTGACCTTTATTTTTACTGATAGTCAAGTATTGGTTGAGTTTGGTATTGTAGCATCCATTAACATTATGCTACTGTTTATCATTTCAATCTTAATCATTCCTACAGTATTCAGTTTTTTACCTCCTCCGGAAGAAAAACATACCAAGCACTTAGACAAAGCTTGGGTAATGAAGACTGTTGGAGTGTTGGAAAACTTAGCAACAAATTATCGAAAGTGGACTTATGTTGGTACGGCCATATTGGTTTTACTAGGATTAAACGGATTGCGTTATATCCGCACAACAGGAAATTTAGTTGATGACCTTCCTAAATCACACTTTGTTGTAGAAGACCTCCATTTTTTTGAGAAGAACTTTAATGGAGTAATGCCACTAGAAATAGAGATTGATGCCAAAAAACCAAGACAGGTTACTCGCTCATCTACGCTTAGAAGATTAGATCAACTTGAACACGTTTTAGGTGAATATCCTGAAATGTCAAAACCACTTTCTATTGTAGACGGTATCAAATACATCCGTCAGGCTTATTATGGAGGAAGCCCTTCAATGTATAAACTCATTAGCCGCCAAGAAGAAGTCTTTTTTAAGCCCTATGTAGAAAATGCAAATGCTGACAACGGAGTATTGGATCGATTTGTAGATTCTACGAAACAATATGCAAGAGTATCTGTAAGGGTTGCTGATGTTGGAACGCAGCAGATGGACTCACTACTGACAGATTTGAGACCAAAAGTTGAGAAGCTTTTTCCAACGGATAAATACACAGTAAACTTTACCGGTACATCCGTAACCTATCTAAAGGGAACAACTTACTTGGTGCACAACCTTTTTACCAGTCTTTTTCTGGCGATTATGATTATTGCGCTTATCATGGCACTGCTGTTTAGTAGTTTACGCATGATAGCAATGAGTATTTTTACCAATATGATTCCATTATTGCTGACTGCTGCAATGATGGGATATTTTGGAATCCCATTGAAACCATCAACCATTTTGGTGTTTAGTATTGCATTTGGTATTTCTATTGATGATACCATTCACTTCTTAGCGAAGTACCGAATGGAACTTAAAAATCACAATTGGAACATTGGAGTTGCTGCTATTACGGCTATTCATGAAACAGGTGTGAGCATGATTTATACATCAATCATTCTGTTTTGTGGATTCTCGGTATTTGACATTTCAGATTTTGGAGGAACAAAGGCATTGGGTATATTAGTTTCGTTTACTTTGCTAATAGCAATGTTATCTAACCTTGTGTTATTGCCTTCTTTCCTTATGACAATGGATAATGCTGTGACAACCAAGGCTTTTAGAGAACCTTTACTTGATGTGTTTGATGAGGAAGAAGACATTGAGTTTGATGACCTGACAATCCGAAAAACAAGAGAAGAGCAATCTTCTCTTGAAGAAACATAAACCACATGAAGGGAATTATTTTAGCAGGAGGCTCTGGAACAAGGTTGCATCCTCTTACACTGGCGGTAAGTAAACAGTTAATGCCTGTTTACGATAAACCGATGATCTATTACCCATTGTCAGTACTGATGATGGCTGGAATTCGCGAAATCCTAATTATTTCAACACCTCACGATTTACCTCATTTTGAGCGTTTGTTAGGAGATGGAAGTAATTTAGGGTGCTCTTTTTCATACAAGGTTCAGCCAGAACCTAAAGGATTAGCACAGGCGTTTACTATAGGTGAAGAGTTTATTGGCAATGAAAAAGTGGCTTTGATATTAGGAGATAATATCTTCTATGCGTCAAAATTAACCCGCAAACTGCAAGAAAGTAATAACCCTGAAGGAGGAATTGTTTTTGCTTATCACGTAAGTGATCCAGAGCGTTATGGAGTGGTTGAATTCGATGAAAACAACGATGTGATTTCAATTGAAGAAAAACCTAAAAATCCAAAATCAAATTTTGCTGTTCCAGGCTTATATTTTTACGATAACGATGTTATTGAAATTGCTAAAAATTTGAAGCCGAGTGCGAGAGGAGAGCTTGAAATCACAGATATTAATAAAGTGTACCTTGAAAGAGGTCGCTTGAAAGTGACTGTTTTTGACAGAGGAACAGCTTGGTTAGATACTGGTACTCACAAATCATTGATGCAAGCAGGACAGTTTGTAGAAGTTATTGAAGATCGTCAAGGACTTAAAGTCGGTTGTATAGAAGAGATTGCCTATCGTATGGGGTTCATCTCAGAAGAAGAATTGTTAAAACTAGCCCAACCGTTATTAAAAAGCGGTTATGGTCAGTATCTCCAAAGTATTGTTAAACATCATTAATGCAGAGCATTATATCTTACAAAGAATTAATCGAGAAGGAACTTAACCTTCTCGATTTTCATTTTGAGCCGGCCAATTTATATGAGCCGATGACTTATATTTTATCGTTAGGTGGAAAGCGGATGCGCCCAACACTTTGCCTGATGGCAGCTGAACTTTTTGGTTTGGATAAATCAGGTGCAATTTCTCAGGCACTGGCGGTAGAAATTTTCCACAACTTTACCCTTGTTCATGATGATATTATGGATGAGGCACCCATTCGAAGAGGTAAAACTACGGTGCATAAAAAATGGGATCAAAACATTGCGATCTTATCAGGCGATGCCATGTTTGTTAAAGCCTATGAGCTTTTAGTAGATGCAGATCCAAAATTGTTGCCATCGTTATTAAAAATCTTTAACAGAACAGCTATTGAAGTTTGTGAAGGGCAACAATACGACATGGATTTTGAAGCGCGTGAAGACGTTTCTATTGATGAGTATTTGAAAATGATTGAACTAAAAACAGCGGTGCTTTTGGGTGGAGCATTACAGTTGGGAGCAATTATAGCAGAAGCTCCGGTTCACGATCAGGAATTAATCTATGCTTTTGGGAAGAATATTGGTCTGGCTTTCCAGCTTCAAGATGATATTTTGGATGTGTATGCCGATCCTGAAAAATTTGGAAAGCAAGTAGGAGGAGACATCATTAGTAATAAAAAGACTTTCCTACTACTGAAAGCTCTTGAGTTGGCTGATGAGAATCAAAAAGAAGAGCTCAATAAATGGATTGATTTACCATCTGGAGATTTTGATCCGGAAGAAAAGGTGAATGCTGTCAAATTAATATTTGATGCATTGAATGTAAAAGACTTGGCTCAAACTAAGATGGATGAATATTTCCAAGTTGGAATGGAAGCTCTTCAAAAGGTAAATGTTTCAAAAGAGAAAAAAGAAACATTAGAAGAACTTGCGGAACAGTTAATGGTAAGAGACATTTAAACGTCTAAATCTTTTAGTGCACTTTCCAAGTCGTTGAATTTATAGTCAAAACCTTCTTGAAGAATCTTGTCAGAAGAAACTCTACTACCCTCTAAAATCATATTCGCCATTTCTCCCATTACTGCTTTCAAGGCAAAAGCAGGTGCTCCAATTGGTAAGAAAGGTTTGCCAGATACATTTGCTAGTGTTTTGGTAAAAGTTTTGTTTGTTTTTGGATCTAACCCTACAGCATTATATGGGCCATTGGCATTAGTGTTTTCAAGAGCCCACACAAACATCTGAGCCAAATCTTCAACATGAACCCACGGGAACCATTGTTTTCCACTTCCCAACGGAGCTAATACTGGTGGGAAATTCATTTGCTTAAGTGCTCCACCTTCTTTTGCTAAAACGACCCCAACACGAAGCATAGCTGTTCTAATATCCAAGCTCTTTATCATTTGAACAGCATGTTCCCAGGCAATGACTACTTGAGCTAAAAAATCATCACCCGGAGCATCTGTCTCTTTATAAATGTGATCAGAGGTTTTAAATCCATAATAACCCATTGCAGATGCAGAGACAAATGCATCTAATTTTATCCCTTCTAATTTTAATGTGTTGTAAAGTAGCTTAGTGGTCTCCGTTCTGCTTTCAAGAATGACTTTTTTGCGAGACTCACTCCATTTTTTATCAGCAACACCCGCACCTGCCAAATGAATGATGGCATCAGCCCATTTTAGAGCTTCAACATCAACAGTGCTTTTTTGTACATCCCAAGCAAACTTTTTGATACCGTCTTTAGTGCCTGAGGTTCTCGATAAATAGGCAACTTCATAGCCTTTTGAAAGTAACATTGGAGTTAGGTGAGTGCCTACTAATCCCGTTCCGCCTGTTATTAGAATATGTTTCATAGAATTGAGCTTATGATGTTGTAATTTTGAAAACAAAATACATTCTATTAAGTTTAAAGAGTCTGGAATGACTACAGCTTTAGAAAAGTTTAAGAAAAATCAAGTAGTAGTTGAAGCAACTGCAGAACAAGTAGTTAAAGATTTTGCAATGCTTCAAGTTGATTTGCAGTTTTCAGGCAATGCAGAAACTGCATATGAAGAATTGTACGAGCAATTAGAACCGGTGATTAGGCACTTTATTGAGCGTGATTTTGAGAAGTTGCAAAATGTGCTTTATCGGATTGATATCAGTGAAGAAAAAGTGAAAGCAGCATTGTTTGGAATTCAGCATGAGTCGACAAGTGAGTTGTTAACCCAAATGATTTTGAAAAGAGAGCTGGAAAAGGTGGTGTTTAGGTTGCAATATTCAGGTATAATTGAAAATAATTGAGTGATAGCATAAAATTATTGGATTTCTTTGATTCTTCATGGAATTTGAGGAAAAATAGGGTCCATCGAAAAGTAAATATATTGTAGATTTGTCATTCGGTAACGCGAACAAAAAACATGGATAAATTTTCTTACCTCAGTAATGGGGACGTAAATGCTGTAGAAGACCTCTACCAGCAGTACAAAAAAGACCCTGATTCAGTTGAATTTGGCTGGAGAAAATTCTTTGAAGGGTTTGAATTCTCTAATACACATTATGAAGAACAAGGCGAGGTTCCTGCAAACTTTGTCAAAGAGTTCAAAGTAAAAGAGTTAATCGAGGGCTATCGTACCAGAGGACACCTTTTTACCGAAACCAACCCTGTTCGAAAACGTAGACAATATCTTGACACTATCTCTATCGATTATTTTGGGTTAACCGAAAGCGATTTAGAAGAGACATTTCAGGCTGGTTCTGAACTTGGATTAGGGCCTGCAAAATTGAAAGATATTATTGCGTACTTGAAACAAGCCTATTGTACATCAATTGGTGTAGAATATGTCTACAATCGTAAACCAACGCAGTTGAAGTGGTTGATCGAGCGTGTAGAACGCAATAAAAACACTCCTGAATTTTCAATAGATGAGAAGAAACAAATTCTTCATAAGTTGAATCAGGCAGTAGTTTTTGAAAACTTTTTACATAAAAAATTCGTAGGCCAAAAACGTTTTTCACTTGAAGGAGGAGAATCGTTAATTCCGGCATTGGATACTTTAATCGAATCCGGAGCAGAACTAGGCGTTGAGGAGTTTGTAGTAGGTATGGCTCACCGCGGACGTTTGAACGTTTTAGCCAATATCTTTAACAAAACTTACGAAGAAATTTTTAGCGAATTTCAAAGTAAAGAATACGAAGACAACCTATTTGATGGTGATGTGAAGTATCACCTTGGATCAAGTGCTGAAGTGAAAACAATCAAGACGAAAAAGTCTGTTCACTTAACATTGGCTCCGAACCCATCGCACTTAGAAGCTGTTGACCCCGTTGTTGAAGGTATCGCAAGAGCTAAAATTGACAACTACCTGAAAGACGAGAACAAAATTGTTCCGATTTTGATTCACGGTGATGCTTCTATCGCTGGACAAGGAGTTGTTTATGAAGTGCTTCAAATGGCACAATTGAAAGGATATAGAACCGGAGGTACGGTACATATCGTAATCAATAATCAATTAGGATTTACAACGAACTATATAGATGGTCGTTCAAGTACATATTGTACAGATATCGGGAAAGTAACGCTTTCTCCGGTATTCCACGTTAATGGTGATGACGTTGAAGCTGTAGTTCATACCATGAACATAGCGATCGAATTCCGTCAGAAATACAATAAAGACGTTTTCATTGATTTATTGTGCTACCGTAAATACGGGCACAACGAAGGAGATGAGCCTCGTTTTACTCAGCCATTATTGTACAAGACCATCGCGAAGCATCCAAATCCAAGAGAAATTTATTTGCAAAAACTCTTGAGTGCTGGTGTGGTAGAGAAATCTTTCGTAGATGAAATGGAAGCAGCCTTCCGTGATATGCTACAAGAAAGATTGGAAGAGTCTAAAGAAATTCAGAAAGCAAAAATTACTGATTTCTTAAGCTTTACTTGGAAAGACTACAAAAAAGCTCAACCGGGTGAAGTGTTGAAGCCCGTAAAAACAGCAGTAACTAAAAAACTGTTGAACGATTTAGCTTCAAGCATTAATACATTACCTGAAGATAAGAAATTCTTCAAGAAGATTGTTAAGCTTTTTGATGACCGCAAAACAATGGTTAAAGAAGACCGTTTAGATTGGGCATTAGGAGAGCTTTTAGCTTATGCAACACTTTTATCTGAAGGTCATCCGATAAGAATAAGTGGACAGGATGTAGAAAGAGGTACCTTCTCTCACAGACATGCTGTGGTAACACTTGAAGATTCTGAAGAACGTTACCTTCCTCTTCAAAACATTAAAGAAGAGCAACCACCATTCTATATTTACAACTCACACCTTTCTGAGTATGGTGTTTTAGGGTTTGAATATGGTTATGCATTCGGGTCTCCGGGTACATTGGTGATTTGGGAAGCTCAGTTTGGAGACTTTAACAATGGAGCACAAATCATTATTGACCAGTTCATCTCTGCTGCAGAAGATAAGTGGAACAGTATGAACGGTTTGGTAATGTTATTGCCTCACGGTTATGAAGGTCAAGGAGCAGAGCACTCTAGTGCACGTCTTGAACGTTATTTACAGCTTTGTGCTGAAGAAAATATTCAAGTGGTTAATCCTACAACTCCGGGGAACTATTTCCACTTGCTACGCAGACAAATGAAGCGCAACTTCAGAAAGCCTCTGATTGTGTTTACACCAAAATCATTGTTGAGACATCCTAAGTGTGTTTCTACAATTGATGATTTGGCAAAAGGTCAATTCCAAGAAGTATTAGAAGATACTTTTGTTGATGCTAAAAAGGTGAAGCGCGTAGTTTTTTGTACTGGTAAATTGTACTATGATTTACTAGCAGCAAGAGAAGAAAACGGAAAAGATGATGTAGCACTTGTTCGTCTTGAACAACTTTATCCATTCCCTCAAGCGAAAGTAGATGAGGTTGTGAAGAAATACAAAGGAGCTAAAGTATTCTGGGCACAAGAAGAGCCTGAGAATATGGGAGCATACACTTATTTACTACGTACATGGAAAAACACAAATTTTGAAGTAATTTCAAGATTAGAAAGTGGTAGCCCTGCATCTGGGTCATCTGAAGTGTTTAAGCGTAGACAAGAAGAGATTACAACTAAAGTTTTTGAATAAATAAAGAACCTATCAATATCCGGCAACAATGGTGATAGAAATGAAAATACCCAGCCCGGGTGAGTCGATTACAGAAGTCGAAATTGCTCAGTGGTTGGTAGAAAATGGAGATTATGTAGAACGCGATCAGGCAATAGCTGAGATCGATTCTGATAAAGCAACACTAGAGCTTAACGCTGAGGAAAGTGGTGTAATTGAATTAATTGCAGAAGATGGTGATACCGTTGAAGTAGGCCAAATCGTTTGTAAAATTGATACAAGCGCCAAAGGCGAAGCAAAAGCAGCTCCTGCTGAAGCTAAAAAAGAAGAAGCCCCTAAACAAGAGGCTGCTCCTCAACCAGCACCAGCAGCTAAAAAAGAAGAAGCACCTAAAGCAGATAATTCATCAGCAAAAGCTTCTCCTCTGGCAAAAGAGATAATGAACCAAAACAATATCGTAGCTGATAAAGTACAAGGTTCTGGAGCTGGCGGTAGAATTACCAAGAATGATGTAATTGAATACATGACTTCAGGAGTTGATGCCGAATCAACTTTAGGTTGGGGTGGTTCTCGCGATACAAAGCGCGAAAAAATGTCAATGCTACGTAGAAAAGTTGCTGAGCGTTTGGTGAGCGTGAAAAATGAGACAGCAATGCTTACAACTTTCAATGAAGTTGATATGAAGCCTGTTATGGATCTTCGTGCTAAATACAAAGACAAATTCAAAGAAACACATGGTGTTGGATTAGGTTTCATGTCGTTCTTTACTAAAGCTGTAACAGAAGCATTACGCTTGTTCCCTGCAGTTAATGGTATGATTGACGGAAATGAAATCGTTTACCATGACTATGCTGATATAGGAATTGCAGTATCGTCTCCAAAAGGATTAATGGTGCCTGTGGTTCGTAACGCTGAGCAAATGAGCCTAGCAGAAATCGAAGCAGAAATTAAGCGTTTGGCAATCAAAGCGCGTGATGGTAAAATTACCATTGATGAAATGACTGGTGGTACGTTTACAATTACTAACGGTGGTGTTTTCGGATCAATGATGAGTACACCAATTATCAACCCTCCTCAAAGTGCAATCTTAGGAATGCACAACATTGTAGACAGACCAATTGCTGTTGATGGAAAGGTTGAAATTCGCCCGGTAATGTACTTGGCACTTTCTTATGATCATAGAATTATTGATGGTAAAGAATCTGTAGGATTCTTGTACAAAATCAAGGAAATGATTGAAGATCCAAATAAACTAATCTTTGGTGGTAAAGAGCCTGGAGAAGTGCTTTTGAACCTTTAAGAAAAGAAAATTCAGATAAGAAAAAAGCCTGTTTAGATTTCTAAACAGGCTTTTTTAATGCGTTAATATTAAATTAAAGTGATAGTTCCGATGAACGTTCAGCACGGCCTTGTAACCAATCACTATAAGACTTCTTATCTAACTTGTACCAGGCTTTTGTAATGTTTCGTTTTACTTTCTTTTTAAGGCTGGCTTGAGGGTGATTGCCAGCTTTATTGTTCTGTAGTTCCATAATTCAGTCAGGTTTCTCTCGTTTCTCACATCTAAATTAGTGAAATAAAACCAGATATGAAATTATAATTTAGTTAGTGAAAAGATTAAATAATTGCGAAACAATCATATAATATTAGCTTAAACCACAAAATTCACAATCTTTTTGGGTACAATGATCACTTTTTTAGGTGTTTTTCCATCAAGGTACTTTTGCGTGCGCTCATCACTCATTACAGCATCCTGAATTTCATCTTTACTTAACCCTGCACTTAAAGGCAATGTAAAACGCATCTTACCATTAAAAGAAACGGGATAATTGAATTCATCTTCCGCCAAATGTTTTTCGTCAAACTCTGGCCATTGAGCTTCAACAATGCTAGTCTCATGACCTAATAAAGACCATAATTCTTCTGCAACATGTGGAGCATGACAAGAGAGTAAAATTGTTAAAGGCTCTAAGATGGAGCGTTTATTGCTTTTTAATGATGTGAACTCATTAACCGCTACCATAAAGTTACTTACGCTGGTATTGAAAGCTAAACGTTCCATATCACTTGTGACTTTCTGGATGGCTGTATGCAGCGCTTTTAACTCTGCCTTGGTTGGAGCTTCTTCAGAAACCACAAAGCTTTCATTTTCTCCGCTGTGAAATAAACGCCAAAGTTTACGAATGAACTTGGTAACCCCATCAATACCTTGCGTATTCCAAGGTTTGTGCATTTCGATAGGACCTAAGAACATTTCATGTAGACGCAAAGCATCAGCACTGTATTGTTCGATGAGTTCATCGGGATTAACCACATTGAACTTCGATTTAGACATTTTTTCGACTTCATTTCCGCAAATGTATTTTCCACCTTCAAGAATAAACTCAGCGCCTTTGAAATCTTCTCTCCATGCTTTAAAAGCATCAATATCTAACTCGTTGTGTTCATTTACAAACGATACGTCAGCATGAATAGCTGAAGTTTTGTATTCTTTTCTGAGTCCTTTAGAAACAAACTGATTTGTTCCTTCAACGCGGTATACAAATTTTGAAACCCCTTGAATCATTCCTTGATTTACAAGCTTTTGTGCCGGTTCATCAAAAGGAATATAACCCATGTCAAACAAGAACTTTGTCCAAAAACGAACATACAATAAGTGCCCTGTAGCATGTTCTGAACCTCCTAGATAAAAGTCTACGTTTTTCCAATAGTTCACAGCACTTTCATCAGCAAATGCATTGGTGTTATTAGGATCTTCATAACGCAAATAATACCAGCTTGAACCCGCCCATCCTGGCATTGTTGTAGTCTCAAGCGGGAAACCTTCTCCATTGGCAACAACGCCTTTTTCAGGATCATAGTTCCACGTTGTAGCACGTTGTAATGGCGGCTCACCGTCTTCAGTAGGTAAAAACTTATCTACTTCTGGTAATTCTAAGGGCAAGTGTTCTGTTTTTACTGCTTTAGGAATTCCATTTTTATAATAAATAGGAATTGGCTCTCCCCAGTAACGTTGACGGCCAAACACTGCATCGCGTAATTTATAGTTGACTTTACGTGTTCCAATTTGTCGTTCTTCAATCGCATCAATGGCTTTCTTAATGGCTTCTTTTACCGGTAAGCCGTTCAAGAATTCTGAGTTACAAAGTTTTCCTTCTTTACTTTCAGATGCACTTTCTGAAACATCTGCTCCTTCAATTACATTCGGAATTGGAAGGTTAAAATGGTTCGCAAAATCCCAATCGCGTTGATCGCCCGAAGGAACAGCCATTACAGCACCGGTTCCGTATCCAGCCAATACATAATCGCCAATCCAAATAGGAACAGGAGCTCCAGTAAAAGGGTGAATGGCATATGCACCTGTAAATGCACCTGTAATGTTTTTGACTTCTGCTAAACGCTCACGCTCAGTGCGCTTTTTAGTACGTTCTATGTAAGCTTCAACTTCAGCTTTATGTTCAGCAGTTGTAATGGTTTCTACTAATTTATGCTCAGGTGCTAAAACCATAAAGCTAACCCCGAAAATAGTATCAGGGCGTGTTGTAAAGACTTCAATTTTAGCATCATTATCTTTTACACCAAAGAAAACACTTGCTCCTTCAGATTTACCAATCCAGTTGCGCTGTAATTCTTTAATGGCATCACTCCAATCTAATGGATCAAGTCCTGTAAGCAATCTTTCAGCATAGGCAGTAATGCGCATAGACCATTGCATCATCTTTTTCTGCACAACAGGATGTCCACCTCTTTCGCTTACTCCGTCTTTTACTTCGTCATTCGCTAAAACTGTTCCCAGTGCCGGACACCAGTTTACTTCAGACTCTGATAAATAAGCCAAACGGTAATTTAAAAGAATGTCTTGACGCTCATTTTTCGACATTTCTTTCCACTCTTCCGCAGAGAATTGAGGGGTGCCTTCAGCACAAACAGCATCTACACCTTTGTTTCCTTGAATAACGAAAGTGTCAATAAGATCCTTGATCGGTACAGCTTTGTTGAGGTCTTTACTATACCATGCATCAAAAAGCTGAAGGAAAATCCATTGTGTCCATTTATAATAAGCCGGATCAGAAGTTCTGATTTCGCGACTCCAGTCAAATGAGAAACCTATTTTATCTAATTGCTCGCGGTAACGATTAATATTTACTTCTGTAGTAACAGCAGGGTGTTGGCCGGTTTGAATGGCGTATTGTTCTGCAGGCAATCCAAAAGAGTCATAGCCCATTGGGTGTAAAACATTAAACCCTTTTAAACGTTTGTAACGGGCATGAATATCACTGGCAATATATCCCAGTGGGTGACCAACGTGTAGCCCAGCTCCAGATGGATAAGGAAACATGTCCAACACGTAGTATTTAGGTCTATCTTCAGCTTGTTTGGCATGAAAAGTTTTGTTTTCTGCCCAATATTTTTGCCACTTGGCTTCTGTAGATTTAAAATCGTACTCCATTGTGAGGTATTTTACCGCAATTGTTAGGCGGACGAAATTAATAAAAAGCCTTTCATTCTTGGCCTTACAATCGATTAGGGCTTCTTGAAATTTTATACTTTAGCCACTGTAAAACGAAAACTATATGTCTAAGTCTCCGGATAAAATAGAACGCAGAAGATTAAATAGTAGCTACTTCTCTGTAGTAGTGAGTATTACGCTCGTTTTATTAATGTTAGGATTCTTAGGTTCTATTTTACTTAAGGCCAGAGAACTTTCTACCTATGTGAAAGAAAACATTGGATTTTCAATTTACTTGAATGATGGTGTAAAAGAAGTTGAAGTAAAGCGTCTGCAAAAATCATTAGATGCAGCCAAGTATGTTAAGACCAGTCATTTTGTTGATAAAGAAACTGCAGCACAGGTTTTACAGGAAGATTTGGGCGAAGATTTTGTAGACTTTTTAGGACACAATCCATTACTTGCTTCAATAGATGTATACCTTAATGCAGATTATGCTCATCCTGACAGTATTGCTTGGATTGAAAAAGACTTGCTGAAGAACCCCAAAGTCAAGGAAGTTTATTACCAAAAAGACTTGCTTAGTGTAGTCAACCAAAATATCAAGCAAATTAGCTTCGTCTTATTGATCTTTAGTGCATTGTTACTGGTTATTGCTATTGCGTTGATTAATAATTCTATACGATTGGCGATATACTCAAAGCGCTTTTTGATCAAGAGTATGCAATTGGTAGGAGCTACTCAGGCATTTATACGTAGGCCTTTTGTAGTTCAGGGAGTAATTCGCGGAGTAGTGAGTGCCTTTATAGCAAACTCGCTTATTTTTGCAGCTTGGTATTTTTTAAACAAAGAATTTCCTGAGATATTTGAAATACGCGATGTAGAATTATTTGCTTCACTTTTTGTGATTGTAATGATTTTGGGAGTTCTAATAAGTTGGTTTAGTACTTCATTAGCCGTTAGAAAATACCTTAGAATAAAAACAGAACACCTTTATTAGTGCCATGACAAATAACAATAACGAACAGTTGGCTTTCACAAAGCAGAATTATATTTTACTTATTGCGGCAGCCGTTTTGGTACTTGTCGGATTTGTATTGATGTCAGGAGGAGGATCTGATGATCCTAGCGTATTTAGCGATGCAATCTTTGGATTTAAAAGGCTTACATTGGCTCCAACGTTAGTTGTTGTTGGTTATGCCATTGGCATCTTCGCAATTATGAAAAAACCACAAGAAGAGAAGTAAGCAAGTTTATCCATGACGTGGTTTGAAGCACTGATCCTTGGGATTATTCAAGGACTTACTGAATTTTTACCGGTTAGTAGTAGTGGTCACCTTGAGTTGGCTAAAGCAATGCTAGGAGACCAAAGCATCCCTGAAGAAAGCATGTTGTTAACAGTTATTCTTCATGCGGCAACAGCTTTGAGTACCATAGTGATCTTTCGTAAAGATATTCTCCAATTGTTAAAAGGATTGTTCCAGTTTAAGTGGAATGAAGAAACGCAGTTTTCATCCAAAATTGTGCTTTCAATGATTCCAGCAGCTGTAATTGGAGTATTATTTGACGATATACTTGAAACTTTATTTGAAAAGCAGGTGCTCTTAGTAGGTGCCATGCTTGGAATTACCGGACTGTTACTTTTCTTGGCAGATAGAGCAAAACAAACCGAAAAGCAGGTGAGCTTTGTTGCTGCAATTATTATAGGAATTGCACAAGCCATTGCCATTCTTCCTGGAATTTCGCGTTCTGGAGCAACGATATCAACTTCAGTGTTATTAGGAGTAGATAAAGACAAAGCAGCTCGTTTCTCCTTTTTGATGGTTGTGCCATTGATTTTGGGAAAAATGGCAAAAGACATTTTAGACGGGGCACTGTCAACTGAAATTGCAAATCCTGCTCCTGTAGCGATAGGATTTATTGCTGCATTTGTTACCGGCTTAATTGCTTGCCAGTGGATGATAGCATTGGTAAAGAAAAGTAAACTCAAATACTTTGCCTTCTACTGTTTTGTAGTTGGTTTAGGAACCATTATTTACACTGTATTTGCTTAAACTTCTATGTACAACGAACTTCAAAAATCCTTTTTGGACGGCCAGACTTTTATTATCGACAAGCCGTATGAATGGACCTCTTTTGATGTTGTGAATAAGTTAAAGTGGACGTTATTGCGAACACTTAAACTGAAGAAAATTAAAGTAGGTCATGCCGGAACATTAGATCCATTAGCAACAGGCCTGCTAATTGTTTGCGTAGGGAAACACACCAAACGCATTTCAGAATTGCAAAGCGAAATCAAGGAATATACTGGTACGATTAAATTAGGAGCAACAACGCCTTCTTTTGATTTAGAGACAGAAATTGGTCAGGAGTTTGATTGTTCCAAGATTACAACAGAGCAGGCGAAAGATGCTGCGTTGAAGCTAACGGGCATTTTAGATCAAATGCCGCCTTTATTCTCAGCCAAAAAAGTAGATGGTAAAAGAGCTTATGATGCTGCAAGAGCTGGAAAAACAGTTGAACTAAAGCCGAATAAAATAGAAGTAGAGTCTTTTGAAATTACCCGGTTTGAATTGCCTGAGGTAGATTTCAAAATTGTTTGCTCAAAAGGCACATACATCCGTGCATTGGCCAGAGACTTTGGTGAATTGCTCAACAATGGAGCACATCTAACTGTTTTAAGAAGAACGAAAAGCGGAAATTTTTCAGTTGAAAATGCGCTAACCGTTGATGAGGCTGTAGAAAAAATACAAGCAACTGCTTCTTAATCAAAATAATGTATGGCGAATAATCCAGTTAAATTTATATTTTTGCAGCCCTTTTTAGAACTTTATTAGAACGAAAAACACCGTTTGAAAATAGATTCAAGAAGTTGAAATTAAATGACTTGATGAATTTTAACCCGTGTTTTTAGAAGTTTAAAAAATAGATATAGATGAAGTTATCTCAATTCAAGATTGATATCCCGGAAGAACTTATTGCCCAGTATCCTGCTGATGATCGTGATGAAAGCCGTTTGATGGTTGTTCACCGCGATACCGGAAAAATTGAACACAAAATGTTCAAAGACATCATCGACTATTTCGATGAAGGAGACGTGATGATTCAAAATGATACGCGTGTGTTTCCGGCTCGTTTATATGGAAATAAAGAAAAAACCGGGGCTAAAATTGAAGTTTTTCTGCTTCGCGAATTGAACAGAGAAAGTAGATTGTGGGATGTGTTGGTTGATCCTGCCCGTAAAATCAGAATCGGGAATAAATTGTATTTCGGTGATGATGACGCACTTGTAGCAGAGGTAATTGACAATACAACCTCTCGCGGAAGAACATTGCGCTTTTTGTTCGATGGTCCTTATGAGGATTTCAAAAAGACGGTTTATGAATTGGGAGAAACACCGCTTCCTAAATACATTAAGCGTCCGGTAGAGACAGAAGACGAAGATCGTTTCCAAACTATTTTCGCAGATAAAGAAGGTGCGGTAGCTGCTCCAACTGCAGGGCTTCACTATTCTAAAAACTTAATGAAGCGTCTTGAGATTAAAGGCATTGAGTTTCCAAAATTGACACTTCATGTAGGGCTAGGTACATTCAGACCTGTTGAGGTTGAAGATTTAACTAAGCACAAAATGGATTCTGAAGAAATGATGATTCCTGAAGATTGTGTAAGCATGGTAAATGAAGCGAAGGAAAATAAGAAACGCGTATGTGCCGTAGGTACTACTGTAATGCGTGCCATTGAAACTTCTGTTTCTACAGATGGTTTCTTAAAGCCTTTCGAAGGTTGGACCAACAAGTTCATTTTCCCTCCTTACGAGTTCAGCATTGCAGACTCAATGGTGACTAACTTCCATGAGTCTGAGTCAACATTGTTGATGATGGTTTGTGCATTTGGAGGTTATGATCTTGTAATGGAAGCTTACAACGAAGCGATTAAAGAAAAATACCGTTTCTATTCATACGGTGATGCTATGTTGATTTTGTAATCAGCATTAAACAATACTTGATAAAGCAGGGCTTTTTGTCCTGCTTTTTTTATGGAAGAAGTTTTCAATTTACCTTTGCAGCGTGTTAGCAGTTTCAACAAAAAAAGATATTAGAGCATTAAGCCTCAATGATTTGAAGGTTTGGATGGATGAGCAGGGTGAAAAATCATTTCGTGCCAAGCAAATCTATGAATGGTTATGGCAGAAATCTGCGCGTAGTTTTGACGAAATGACCAACCTTTCAAAACCTTTGCGTGATAAGCTAGCAGCACACTTTGATGTAAAAGCAATTCAAGTTGAAGACAAGCAGGTTAGTTCTGACCGTACCATAAAAAGCGCATTCAAACTGTTTGATGGTAATGTAGTGGAAGGAGTTTTGATTCCTACAGATAACCGTATGACAGCGTGTATTTCTTCGCAAGTAGGATGCAGTTTAAGTTGTAAGTTTTGTGCTACAGGAAAGTTGAAGCGCATGCGTAACCTCGATCCAGCTGAGATTTACGATCAGGTGGTTGAGATCAAAAAACAAAGTGAAGGCCACTACGATATCCCATTAAGTAATATTGTTTACATGGGAATGGGCGAACCTTTGTTGAATTACAAAGGACTTATTGGCTCGGTAGAAAAGATTACTTCTCCAGAAGGTTTAGGGATGTCTCCTAAGCGAATTACTGTATCAACAGCAGGAATTGCGCGTCAAATTAAGCGATTGGCAGATGATGAAGTGCGTTTTAACTTGGCACTTTCACTACATGCTGCAAATGATGAAAAACGCAGTAAAATAATGCCGATTAACGATAGCAATTCGTTAGCAGCATTGGCAGAAGCATTGCAGTATTTTTACCAAAAGACGAAAAATTCCATCACTTTCGAATACATCATCTTTAGAGATTTTAATGATGAAATTGAAGATGCAAAAGAGCTGGTTGCATTTTGCAAGAAAGTTCCTGCAAAAGTCAACATCATTGAATACAATCCCATTGACGAAGGCGAGTTTCAACGTGCATCAATAGAGAAAGTAGATGCCTTTGCTGCGTATCTTGAATCGCAACGTGTGGGTGTAACCATTCGCAGAAGCCGTGGAAAAGACATTGATGCGGCTTGCGGACAGTTGGCGAATAAAAACAAAGCAGTTAAGAAATAAACCCTTGCGGTTTTTTAATTGTTAAATGCGGCATATAAATATCTTTGTCAGCCGCAGATGTCGACAATCAATCAAATAAAGGCACCCATAGCTAAAGAGATGGTAGACTTTGAACAAAAGTTCAGGCTATCGATGAAAACAACTGTGCCCTTATTGGATAAAATCACGCACTTTATTGTTAAGCGTAAGGGCAAGCAAATCAGACCGATGTTTGTCTTTTTATCGGCAAAACTCGCAGGAGAAATAAGTGAATCAACTTACAATGCCGCCTCACTGATTGAATTGCTGCACACAGCTACATTGGTACACGATGATGTAGTAGATGATGCGTACGAACGCAGAGGTTTTTTCTCTTTAAATGCGTTGTGGAAAAACAAGATTGCTGTTTTGGTAGGTGATTTTTTACTTTCAAGAGGGTTACTACTGGCGGTTGACAATGGCGAGTATCGCTTGTTGCAATTGGTTTCCAATGCGGTGCGCGAAATGAGTGAAGGTGAATTACTTCAAATCGAGAAAACGCGCAAATTGAACATCGATGAAAGCGTGTATTTTGAGATCATCCGACAAAAAACAGCCACGCTAATAGCTGCCTGTTGCGCATCTGGAGTAGCCAGTGTTACAAACGATGAAGAGCTGATCCAAAAAGCCCATCAATTTGGCGAAAAAACCGGGATAGCTTTTCAGATTAAAGACGATTTATTCGATTACGGTGAAGGTGAAAATATTGGAAAACCTACCGGAATTGATATCAAAGAAAAGAAAACCACATTGCCACTGATTTATGCGTTAAACAACGCTTCAGACAGCGAAAGAAAACGCATTATCCGTAAGGTGAAAAACCACAAAGAAGATCCTAAAATTATTCAGGAAGTAGTGGACTATGTGTTGGCTAGTGGAGGCATAGAATATGCCCATGATGTGATGATGCGTTACAAAGATGAAGCACTAGCCGTTCTTAATGAATTTCCGGAAAGCCCTGCCCGCAATTCCCTCCGCGATTTGGTAGAATTTACGGTAAACCGTAAGAAATAGGTGAAAATTCTCTCTTGTTATTTGGAAAATAACGAATTAAAAATAGCGCTTTTCAGCTATTGGTGGTGGTTGTTGTTTTTAGTAAACTTGCTTTGATAATCTTAAAGGTCACCCCATGTTGGTCTGTAGTTGGGTGGATACCGAAAAGCCTGAATAATAGAGTAGGTAATTTATTACATTAAGTTTTTATGAAAAAGTCACTTATAGGATTACTTTTCACAGTTGTTTTAATTGGGTCAAGTTGTGAGAAGGATGAAAGTTTAAATACAAAGGAAAATTTGCAAAATGCAGACCGTTCTTCAGCACAATATGAACAGGACAAGCCTAAAAAAGGAGAAATTGCTTGTATTGTCTATAATAATACAGGTGGTGCCGTTTGCTTGGGTAAAAGATGTGGTACGCCAATTGGTGAATGTGGTAAAGAAGAAACAGAATGTGCTTGTGAAACCATTGTTGGAGAACCTTCTGATCTTCCGCTTGGAATGTCTGCTGAAGAGTTTTTAGAGGCGTGGAATACAGAAGATGGGAGAATCCTTCTTATGGATGAATATGGATTTACTTGGGAGGATATAGAGTCAGATGATAGTGGAGAAGAATGATAATAAAGAAAAGGTTAGGTACAAAGTTGTCTGGTCTTTTTTATTGCTATTGTTAGCAATGGTTGTATACAGTTGTGAGCTAAAGACTGATGTTGAGCAAAAGGAAAGACGCCTGAATATGCTGGAAGTTAAAATTGACACTGTTGCCCGATTGCCCCTACCTGAAGGAGCTGCCAAAGACTGGAGAAACAATTATCAACCGTATGCTTCTTCATTATGCTACGGATTAAATAAGACTAATGGACAACTTTCAGCAGTAGATTTAGATGATTTAAAAGTGTGGAATGTATGTCAATTAACCTCCCCGGTTAATTATACCAGTTTTGTAGTGGATGAAAAGGGACAAAAAATACTTGTTTTTTTAGATGATTACTTGTTAGAGTACACCTTCAATGGAACAGTTCTAGATACTATTGTGTTGAATGAGAATGCCGAGGCCGGTCTTATGTCTATTCAAAGTGATTATTTTTTACCTGTAAGAACTGGCAAAAAGCTTTTCATGCATTATTTCAGTACAAAGCATCCCAAGACATATAAAGATCCACAATTCTTTAAAGCTCCTATTGAAGCAACTTTAAATATTGAAAATCATAATGTTGAGGCATTGGAGGTGACTTATCCCGTTTCGTATAGTGAGCATTGCTTCGGTTATGATTTTGCTCCTGATAGAGCAGTTTTAAAAGAGAACACATTTATGTATACTTTCCATCAAAACGATACTGCATTTGTATACAATGTTGAAACGAAAAAACATGAAGAGCATTACCTGGGGAGTAACCTTGAGCACAATTTTATTCATATAGATTATAAAGAAATTGAAGATTTAAATTCAATGATCTTTAGCGAAATGCTTTTAAAATCTGACAAATACCATTTCACAGAGGTATTACCCAATTCAGAACTAATAGCAAGGACAATGCTTCGCTATGATTCTATTACCAATGGGCTAAAAATGAATCTAGTACTTTATAACTTGGGTTTTGATTATATCGGAGAAAGTAATTTCGCATTTAACTACGGTCCGGTTTCCGATTCAAACCATGGGCTTAGCTTTTTAACTGTAGATAAACCTGCGGAAGAAGCATCGGAACTAATTATATGTAGGGCAAAATGGGAATGAAATTCAGCTGGAAGATAAGGATACTAATAATGGTCATTTCTTTTGTGGGGTGTAGCGAAAATGATGTTAACCATAAAGTAAAATCTTCCATAGAAGAACAAATAGATTTATCTAACTTTAAAACATCACATTACAATAGATTAGTTGAAAGTTTATTTGTGAAGGCGTTTAAAGAGCAATACCAATCGTCTGAGGTGAATTTGTTTGTAGTGCAAGGGCTAGATAATCAGTGTGACGAATGCTTAAATGGTATGTATCAATCGCTGATCAATCGTTTACCCTTGAAGGATGATCATAAAATAATTATTCTCACCAATAGACAGGAATATGTAAAAGACCTCAAAAATGTGGAGTATAAAGTATTACCAGAACTCAATAACCAGGTAAAACACAATAAAATATACTACTATAAAATAGAGCAGAATAAGGTTGTTTTTTCAGAACCCGTGAATGCAGATTTTATGGATAGAATGAATGGAGGAGTGTAATCTAGCTTCTTGATTTTGTCGAAACAGAACTGTAGCAGATAGACTTAAAGCAAAAAGCCACTCAAATTTTGAGTAGCTTTTCTATTTCATTTCAAATGGAAATCTTTATTTAAATGCGCTGATGCCTGTAATGTCCATTCCGGTAATTAATAAGTGAATATCGTGCGTACCTTCATAAGTAACCACAGACTCTAAGTTCGCCATATGACGCATAATTGAGTATTCATTGCTAATACCCATTGCTCCGTGAATTTGGCGCGCTTCTCTTGCCACTTTTAAAGCCATGTCTACATTGTTACGTTTCGCCATAGAAATTTGTGCAGAAGTTGCTCTACCTTCATTTCTCAATTGTCCCAAACGGTAGGTCAACAATTGTGCTTTGGTGATTTCAGTAATCATCTCAGCCAATTTCTTTTGCTGTAATTGAAAAGCACCAATTGGTTTTCCAAACTGAGTACGCTCTTTAGCATAACGCAAAGCAGAATCGTAACAATCCATAGCTGCGCCAATAGCTCCCCATGCAATACCAAAGCGTGCAGAATCTAAACAGCTTAGCGGAGCTCCTAATCCCGATTTTCCGGGCAATAAATTTTCTTTTGGAACCTTAACATTGTCGAATAACAATTCCCCGGTAGCGCTGGCACGTAAAGAGTGTTTCCCTTTCATTTCTGGAGTTGAGAAACCTTCCATACCGCGTTCAACAATTAGCCCATGTACACGTCCTTCTTCATTTTTTGCCCAAACAACTGCTACATGTGCAAATGGTGCATTTGATATCCACATTTTTGAACCATTCAGCAAATAATGGTCGCCCATGTCTTTAAAGTTCGAAAGCATTCCGCCAGGGTTTGAACCATGATCGGGTTCGGTTAAGCCAAAGCAACCAATCATTTCGCCCGTAGCCAATTTCGGAAGGTATTTTTTGCGTTGTTCTTCAGATCCGTATTTGTAAATTGGATACATCACCAAAGAAGATTGAACCGATGAAGTAGAACGTACCCCACTATCAACACGTTCCAGTTCCTGCATCAATAGACCATACCCAATTTGGTCAAGGCCTGCTCCGCCATATTCATGTGGAATATAAGGACCAAAGCAACCGTGTTCGCCCAATCCAACAACAATTTGATGAGGAAACTCTCCACGTTCGTAGTAATCTTCAATAATGGGAGAAACTTCTTTTTTTAACCAGGTGCGAACCGAGTCGCGAATTAATTTGTGCTCATCGGTAAGGAATTCATCCATTAAATAATAATCGTGAGCTTCAAATCGATCATCTGCCATTTGTACTTGTTTTTATAGTGCGCCCAAAGGTATTGTTTTTTCAATGTGTTGTTCTTGTTTGATGATGGGAACAAGGGTTTGGCTACTTTTGCAAAACATGCACGAGCAAGAAAATAGCAGCTATATTTTTCAGCAAGATTCTGCTTCAGCCATACCGTTTTATCTGAAACAGCCTGAAGCAGAAGCATTGTTGTACAAGCCATTTTATGATGGAGAAGCTGTTGTTGCTCAGCAGGTTCGACCCAGTTATGATGGTGCATTGCGAGAAAAACCATTAGTAGGGTCGTTGTTTATAGCCTTGGTAGCAATCATTGCCGGATACATACTAGTAGGGAATGGCAATACCCGCTACTATTCAGAAATGATACAGTCATTGTTTAGCAGCAGGGTAACACGTCAGATGATTCGTGAAGAAAATTACATGAACACCTATGTGACTTTCTTTATGTTGTTGATGGCCTTTTTTATTAATGCCATATTCTTTTACCAATTGGCAATGTTGTGGCCTATAAACTTCTCAGAATACAGCCAGTTAGATGCCTGGCTGGTTATTGTGGGGTTATCGTTGTTTTTTGCCCTATGGTTTGCGTTAAAAGTAATATTGCTCTTTTTCTCTGGAATTTTATTTAAGAAGCGCAATGAAATGATGGAGTATTTGGCAACTCTCTTTAATTACACGCAAATTAGTGGGCTAATTTTACTACCGGTGATTACAACCGTTCAATATTTTGATTTACCCCCTGTTTTTACCTCAAAAGCTGGAGCAATTGATTTTTCTATAGTGTTTGTTATCATTGGGTTAGTATTTGTTGGTGTTTTATATGCCTACCGTTTGATCAAAACAATTTATTTTGGCACATTTATCTATTCACTTTCACCAGTTTACAATATTTTGTACCTTTGCGCCCTTGAAATTTTACCCTTATTCATCCTAGCACGTTGGTTGGTTAACCATCTTGTGGTTTGGTAAGGGGAACAGCAAACACTAAAAAGGGGGAAAGCTTTGAAGGTAAAAAGTATCTTAGTATCACAGCCTAAGCCGGAATCTGACAGGTCACCTTATTTTGATTTGGCAGAAAAGTACAAGCTCAAAATCGATTTTCGTCCGTTCATTCATGTTGAAGGGGTTCCAGCACAAGAATTCAGAAAGGAAAAAATCGGCATATTAGAGCACTCAGCTGTAATTTTTACAAGCCGTAATGCTGTAGACCATTTTTTCAGAATGGCAGAAGAAATGCGTTGCAACATCCCGGACACGATGAAATACTTTTGTATTTCAGAGTCTACTGCTTATTATTTGCAGAAATATGTGGTTTACAGAAAGCGTAAAATCTTTCATGGTAAACAACGTTTTGCAGAGTTAATTGACTTGATCAAAAAGCACAAAAAAGAGAAGTTCTTACTTCCTTGTTCGGATATCTTGAAAAAAGAAATTCCGGAATTGCTTGAGAAAAATAAAATTTCATACACCAAAGCTGTTTTTTACCGCACGGTATGCTCAGATTTGAGTGATTTGGAAAACGTATCTTACGATATGTTGGTGTTCTTTAGCCCGGCAGGTATTGAATCTTTGTTCAAAAACTTCCCGGACTTTAAACAAAACAAAACGCGCATAGCCGTATTTGGACCAACAACAACAAAAGCTGTTGAGCAACATGGTTTGCGTGTAGATGTTTTAGCTCCAACGCAAAACGCTCCATCTATGACCATGGCTATTGAAAACTACATCAAAGAAGTAAACAAAGTAAAATAGCTTTCGATTTGTCTAATTTATTATCAAAGGCATCTCAATTTTGAGGTGCCTTTTTTGTATCAACACTTTTTCAAACATATTTGTGCTGTCATGAATAATCGTTTGCCCAAAGCAGAAAAACTAACCCATTTTGGGTTAATTGAAGCCTTGTTCTCAAAGGGTAAAAGCTTTGGAGCAGGACCCTTCAGAATATTTTATGTTGAGCACAACGAAGAAGATGTGAAAGCACCTGTTCAGGTAGTTTTTAGTGTGCCCAAAAAGAAGTTTAAAAGAGCAGTTGACCGCAATCGCATAAAAAGGTTAATGCGCGAAAGCTATCGATTGAATAAGCACGAGCTTTTGGAGCTCGCTCAAAGCAGGTCAAAAAAGTGGTCTATAGGGCTCATTTACAGGTCTTCTGAAATGCCTGAATTCAAAGAGGTGAACGGTAAAATAATCCTATCTTTACAACGTTTAATCCAAGAAATCAATCAAGGCGAATAAGCCTTTTGCCAATAACATTTAGTCGTCAGAACGCAATCCGGTATGAAATTTTTTAATGCGATTAAGAAAAAAGCCAAATGGATAACTGTTAGTACTGTTTTGGTTAGTGGAGTTGTGGTATTATCAGCTTCTTCAGATCAGTATTTTCAAATCTCTAAAAACCTCGACATATTCGCCACTCTATTCAAAGAACTCAACGTTTATTATGTAGACGATACGGAGCCAGGAGAGTTGATGAAAGTAGGAATTGATGCCATGCTCGAATCACTTGACCCATACACTGTCTATTACCCAGAGTCGCAGATTGAGGATTTTAGGTTTATGACAACCGGTCAATACGGAGGAATTGGCGCATTAATTCGCAAAGTAGACGACTATGTAATTATTACTGAACCTTATGAAGGTTTTCCTGCTTATAAAGCAGGGTTAAGAGCCGGAGATCAGATTCTTGAAGTCGATGGAAAAACTGCCGAAGGCAAATCTTCAGGTGAAATTAGTAAAGTGCTAAAAGGTCAGCCTAATTCAGAATTAAAACTAAAAATACAACGGCCGGGAGTAGACGAACCTTTTGAAGTGACGTTAACCAGAATGGAGGTTAAAATCAACGATGTACCTTATTATGGTGTAGTAGGAGAAAACACCGGATACATTAAATTAACCAGTTTTACTGAAACAGCCAGTAAAGAGGTAAAAGAAGCTTTTGGTGAGTTAAAAGACGATCATCAAATAGAGTCACTCATTCTTGACCTTAGAGGAAATGGAGGAGGTTTGCTGCGTGAGGCGGTAAACATTGTCAATATTTTTGTGAAGAAAGGTCAAGAGGTCGTATTTACAAAAGGGAAAGTTTCTCAGTGGGATCATAGCCACAGAACAATCAATAGTCCGATGGATCTTGAGATTCCATTGGTTGTGTTGGTTAATGAATCATCGGCCTCAGCCTCTGAAATTGTTGCAGGTACTCTTCAAGATATAGACCGCGCAGTGATTATTGGTCAAAATTCATTCGGAAAAGGATTAGTACAACAGACCAAACCGTTGAGCTATAATTCGAAACTAAAGTTAACGGTGGCAAAATATTATACACCGAGTGGAAGATGTATTCAGCGGATTGACTATTCGCACAAAGACGATGATGGAATTGCTCTTGAAGTTCCTGATTCATTGATCACAGAATACAAAACTAAAAACGGAAGACCAGTTTACGATGGAGCCGGAATTCGTCCTGATATTGAAGTAGAAATTGAAAAAGCATCTCCAATTTTGGCAAGCCTGTTATCGAACAATTACATTTTTGAATATGCTACGGCATTTAGAATGCAACACGATTCGATTTCAAAACCAAGCTCTTTTCAGTTGAACGATGATGAATATACTTCATTTCAACAGTGGTTGTCAGACAAAGAATACGATTATACAACAACAACAGAACAGCTTTTAGAGCGCTTGGAAAAAGCAACTAAAAAAGAGCGTTATTACGAGCACTTAACCGATGAATTCTCGAATTTCAGAGAAGAAATAAAACACAATAAAGAGAAAGATTTGGTAACGTTTAAAGATCAGGTTGCTGAAGTATTGGGCAACGAAATTGTTTCCAGATACTACTACAGCAAAGGGCGCATCCAGTATAATCTTCAATTTGACAGAGAATTGGAAAAAGCATTGGAAACGTTCAATCAAATGGATGAATACAAATCTATTTTGGCTGGTCCTGTAGCTAAAAATTAAGGGATTTTAAAAGAAGAGATTTCTCTCAACATCCGTATATGAAACTCTCCCCCGAATTGCACAAGCAGATTTATTATGTGGCGTTGATGCTCATAGCAGCAGGGCTACCATTTTGGCTGCTTTTAATCAGTATTGCTGAGATTATTCTCTTTGCAAATTGGCTTATCGAAGGAGACTTGAAAAGCAAATGGAAGCGATTTTATACGAACCTTCCAGCTGTTGGAGTAACCTCCATTTTTATTCTACACGTTATTGGTTTACTATGGACCAATGAAGATTTTAGTTATGCTTTAAAAGACCTTAGGGTTAAGCTTCCTCTGATTTTATTTCCGGTTGTGATGAGTACTAGTCCAATGCTCACAAAACGTGAAGTTTTAAAACTTTTAGGGGTATTCATAGGAGCTGTCTTTCTGGCTAGTATCGTGTGTGTATTGGCCTATTTTGGAATATTTGGTGATGCCATGTACGATGCACGTGAAATGTCGGTCTTTATTTCACACATTCGCTTTAGCTTGTTGGTTACAATGGCCATTTTTAGCCTGTTCTACATCTTCTTTTACGTAGAGTGTAAAACAACAGTACGGGCAATAATGATTGTGGTACTGGTGTGGCTTTTGATCTTTCTGTTTATTCTGAAATCAATGTCCGGAATAATTGCTTTCTTCTTGACATTGCTTGTAATGTTGGCCTATTTCACTGTTCGAATTAACAACCGCTTAATTCGCTCATTTGCACTAATTAGTTTGGTTGCTATTCCTTTGTTTTTGGGGCTTTATCTGGCACAGGTTGTCGTAGATTATTTTACCATTCGTCAAGAAATTGTGTATGCTGAACTTCCTGTTACAACAACAGGAGGCGAAAAGTATTACCACTTTTATGGCGATCAACAGAAAGAAAACGGCTACTATGTTAACTATTACATAGCTCCCAATGAGCTAAAAGAAGCCTGGAGTAAAAGAAGTAGTATTCCTATAGACAGTTTAGACTTGAAAGGACAACCTTTATCTGAAACGGTAAAGCGTTTTTTAACCTCTAAAGGATTGTACAAAGATCGCGAAGGTGTAAGCCAACTTTCAGACAAAGAAGTTCATGCAATAGAAAATGGCGTAGCCAATGTGAGGTACATGTCGGCCAATAAACTGGAAGTACGTATTCATAAAATTATCTGGGAGTTTGATAACTATGTACAAGGACATAATCCGGAAGGAAATTCGGTGACGCAACGGTTGGAGTTTTGGAAAACGGGGTGGTATATTTTTGAGTCAAATCCAATTATTGGAGTCGGTACGGGTGATGTTCCTATTGCATTTAAGCGTGCTTATGAAGAAACGGGATCTCCATTGAGCAGTCAGTACCAATTAAGAGGTCACAACCAATACTTAACCATAGCACTAACTTTTGGTGTGGTAGGGATTATATGGTTTGTTTTAGCCTTGATCTTACCCTTTTTTACCGCAGTAAATTCAAGGCGTTATTTTTACATTGCTTTCTTTTGTATTGCTGCAGCCAGCATGATTAATGAGGATACGCTAGAAACCCAAGTAGGAGCAACATTCTTTGCTTTCTTTATGTCGCTCTTCTTGTTCTCTTACGATTGTAAAGACCCGGAGTGCAGTTCTGAGATGACAGATTGGTAATGCTCAAAGGTTTTTTCGGCCATTGCTTTTTTAGTGAAATGAGTCAGTTTTTCCGAAGCACCTTTTACCATTTCTTGAGCATAAGGTTTATCCGAAAGCATTTTTGTAACTCCTTCAGCTAATAATTCAGGGGCTTTTACCTTTCCTAAATATCCTGTTTTATTGTGGTTAACAATTTCAGGAATTCCACCGGCATCAGTAGCAACAACAGGCACCTTACAAGCAAAAGCATCTAAGATAGAAGTGCCTAACCCTTCTGTTTCCGAGGTGATTAAAAAGACATCTAATTCCGGTAAAATTTGAGGAATATCTTTTCGAAATCCTGTCATAATAATGTGCTCTTCAATTCCGGAAGCTTTTACCCATTGTTTCACTTCCTCTTCCATAGGGCCGGCTCCAATAATGAAAAACTTCGCTTTTAGACCTTGTTTTACAAGTAAAACACAAGTGTCAATAAAGGTTTTGTAATCTTTATGAGGTGCAAGAGCGGCAACATTTCCGACTAAAGGAAACGATGGGTCAATTTGAAATTCGCGGTTAAGAGTTCCATTTTTTTCAGCACCATCAAAGCGAGAAAGGTTAATGCCGGAATAGACTGTTGCCAGAACTTCTTTATGCTGAATAGCGGGGGCAGTAATGGCTTTTATAGTGTCTGATACACACAAGATACGCTTTACGCTTTTGTGGTTGTATTTGTAGCGCGATAACCACGATTTCTTAACGGAGAAATCAACTCTGCGGCTAACAATCAAAGGTGTTTTAGCACCAAATAATGCATTGGCCATTACTGCAAAAGTGTGTGCATGGGAATCATGTACATGAATAAGGTCGATAGCATTTTCTTTACACACTTGGCTCACCCTTGAAGCAAAAACCGGGTTTACTGCAAAGACTTCTTTTTCTTCAAAAACAGTAATGTTGTTGTGCTTACACCATTGAGCAACTTCACCTCCTTTAGCACAGAGTACAAAAACATTGCAGTTAGGTTTGTGACTCAATTCTTCTACTAAATAGGTCAATTGTTGCTCGCCACCGCGCCAACTTTTAGGTGTAGAAATGTGTAGTATGTTGATCGGATTATTGATAAGTTCTATTGTTTAGTTCGCATTTTAGAATACTTCAAATAAGTGGCATAAGCAGAATACCAGGCAATTTTAAACCCAGCTTTTCCGTCTAAAAATCCGGCTTTTACCAGATATCCACCAATGAACTTAGCAATGGGATTTATCGCCAAATTCAAGATAGTACTCTTCTTTCCTTTTTGGATGGCAGCAGAAGATGAAATATCTGTAAAACGATGAATCTGGTCTAAGTGTTGATCGAACGTATAAAAACTGTAGTGTAGTAAATGTCCTTTTAAACGTTCAATCTTAGCTTCCTTTTTCATCATGTATTTATCATGAGGATTCTGTCCTCCCCATTTGCCTTTTCGGCTGTCCCAAAGACGTAGTTTAATGTCGGGGTACCAATTTCCATGTTTAATCCAAGTACCACAATAATTGGTAAGACGGTTCAATTCGTAGCCATCGGCAGCAAAATTTTCTTTTACACGAAGAATTTCTGCTTTGAGTGTTTCATCCAATGCTTCATCAGCGTCTAAAGAGAGTACATGTGGAAATTTAGCTTGTGTAATGGCCCAGTTCTTTTGCTCAATATGTCCTTCAAAAGCATGCTCAATAAACTTTGCACCTTTCTCAAGACAAATGGCTTTGGTGGCATCTTTTGAGAAAGAATCTACCACTACAATTTCGTCAGCAATACCTTGTAAAGAATCGATGCATCGACCAATATTTCGTTCTTCATTATATGTGATAATAACTGCAGAAACCGGTGTCATGATTCTTGAAAATAGATACGTTTAACGCGTTGAGAAATGGCTGTTAGCATTTCGTAGGGGATTGTTCCTAATTCGTCAGAAAGCCGGCTAATGGGATGGTTTTCGTCAAAAATAATGACTTCGTCTCCTCTGGAAACATTTAATCCAGTGACATCTAGCATGGTCATGTCCATGCAAACTTTTCCAATTGTTTTGGCTGGTTGGCCATTGATGTAAAAAGTAGCTCTTCCACCTCCCAAATGACGGTTTAATCCATCGGCATAACCAATAGAAACAGTAGCAATTGAGCTGTCTTTTGAAACTAAGCCCGCACGTGAATACCCTACGGTTTCACCAGCTTTAATGTGCTTTACTTGCGAAATGGTAGACTTTAAGCGAGCTACAGGACGTAAGTTTTTCTGCGCTTCAGAAGTGACTCCCAAACCGTGTAACCCAATGCCTAAACGCACCATGTTCAATTGATGGTTTTGAAAACGTTGAATTCCAGCAGAATTTAAAGCGTGCAATAAAGGAGTGTAACCAAGTGCAGTGGTGATTTTTGGAACAATGCTATTGAACAGCTCAAGTTGTTGTTCGGTAAATGCATCTATTTCGGGTTCATCCGTACCCACCAAATGTGTGAAAATAGAAGCTACCCGGAGGTTAGAATATGTTTTTAGCGCTTCGATTAAATCGTCAATTTCATGAGCTTGAAATCCTAATCGATGCATGCCTGTGTCGATGCAAAGGTGAATGGCTGCGTTGTTTAATACAGCTTCTGAGCGGTGACTGACCAATGCGTTTAAAACCTCCAAACTATAAATTTCAGGTTCTAGTTTGTTGGCCAACATCAGGTCAAAATCGTGTTGATGAGGACTCATTACCATGATGGGTAATTCAATTCCAGATTGGCGGAGTTGAATGCCTTCATCCATGTAGGCAACAGCCAAGTAATCGACATGGTGAAATTGCAAAATGTTAGCAATTTCAAATGTCCCAGATCCGTAGGCCAATGCTTTTACCATCACCATTAACTTCACATCTCTTCCCAACTGATCGCGAAAATAGTTGAGGTTATGTTCAAGTGCCGTTAAGTTAATTTCTAAAACGGTTTCATGACTTTTTTCCTGCAAGAGCTTACTGATCTTTTCAAAGGCAAAGACACGAGCGCCTTTTAGCAAAATGATCTCATTTTGAAATGAAAGCGCATCGAAATCAGCAATAAAATCTGCTGTTGAATTATAGTGGATAAAAACTGGAGTTTGAACCACAGTTGCTAACAATTTGCTATTTGTTCCAATGGCAATGAGACGGTCAATTTTCTCCGGATTAATCAATCGGGCAATGTTTTCAGCCATTTGCTCGGGAGGCATTCCGGTTTGTAAAAAGTCAGAAAGGATAACCGTTTTTTGCTGGTATTGGTGTTGATGGCTTAGAACATCCAATGCAATTTCTAACGATTTTAAATCGGCATTGTAATAATCGTTGATGAGTGTAGTTTGCTTCTGTCCTTGTTTAAATTCCAGACGCATGGCTACAGCTTGTAGGTTGTTCAGTTTCGACTGAATGGTGTCGGGAGAAACCTCTAGGAAAAGAGCCGTAACAATGCAATGCAATGCATTTTCAAGAGATGCGGCATCTGTAAAAGGAATGGTGAATTCTAGTCCTGTTCCTCTGTAACTGCCCGATAGAATTGTTTTTTGAGGACCTGTCTCAGATGAAATAATCTGAAATGCGTCATCAGGATTTTTACCCCAGCTAATAAGTTGAATGTTGGGAAGCTGAGCTTTAGCTTGCGCTATAACTTCTGTATGCTGACTGCTGATAACCAAACTTTTTACGGTTTTAAACAGCAGTAACTTTTCTTGAATTTTTTGAGTGGTAGAAGTGAAATTTTCTTCGTGTGCAGATCCAATAGTAGTGAAAATTCCTAGCGTAGGATCAATCATCTGTTGCAAGAACTCCATTTCTTTTGGACGAGAAATCCCTGCTTCAAAAATGCCCAATTCGCTGTTTACATTCAGGTTCCACAAACTAAGAGGAACACCGACTTGTGAATTGTAACTCTTTGGATTTTGAGTTACTTTAAAATCATCACTTAACAGCTGAGAAAGCCATTCTTTTACAATGGTTTTTCCGTTGCTTCCCGTAATTCCGATGATCGGAATGGAGAACTGGTGACGATGCCATTTTGCAATTGCTTGTAATCCTTTTACAGTGTCATTTACAAGAATAAAGTTTGCTTCAATTTTAGGCAATTCACTATCACGATTTACCATGAAATTACGCACTCCTTTTTGGTAAGCTTGGGCAATATATTGATGTCCGTCATGGTGCTCTCCTTTTATTGCAATAAAAAGAGAGGCTGAGGCATGGTGAATTTTTCGTGTGTCGATCAGTAAGTGAGAAATGGGCGTTTCATTAGTGCGAAAAACCGTAGTAGCTTCAATGGCATTGGCCAGCGTTGATGGCGTATATGTTGCTGCAACTTGCATTATTACTTTACGGCTTTGTTAAAGCAATTTCTACACAAAGGTTTATAACTATCTGTTTCCCCCAATTGAACCAGTTTTTCGCCAGGAGCAAAACGGTGCGAGTGATTGGCCAAATTGCCACAGTCTACGCAGACTGCATGCACTTTAGTAACGTATTCGGCAGTAGCCATTAATCCTGGAATGGGGCCAAAAGGTTTTCCTTTATAATCCATATCCAATCCGGCTACAATTACACGCGCTCCCCGATTGGCTAAATCGTTACAAACAGAGATAAGTTCTAAATCAAAAAACTGCGCTTCATCAATGCCTACAACTTCAACATCATCTGCTAAAATGAGAATGTTTGAAGAGGCCGGAACAGGTGTTGAGGTAATGGCATTCGAATCGTGTGAAACGACTTGTTCTTCATCGTAGCGTGTGTCTACCATCGGTTTAAAAATTTCAACCTTTTGTTTGGCAAACTGCGCGCGCTTTAACCTGCGGATTAATTCCTCTGTTTTACCTGAGAACATAGAGCCGCAGATGACCTCTATCCATCCTGATTTCTCCCTGTGATTAACCGTGTCTTCTAAAAACATTCGCTACTTTTATTGCCGCTTCAAGCGGTACACAAAACTAAGCGATTTTACGTTGTACAGGAAGGAGAACGAATATCAAGACATCCTGAAATCATGAAAGAGTTTTTGGAAAAATTAAAGTTGGCGTTAAAAGATGTGGAAGGGGTTCAGGTAAACGATGACTTGAACGAGATGGAATTGAATGCATTACTGAAAAAACTGCGTGAAGCCGAGGAGTTAGTTATTGCATACAGAACGCTGAAAAGCATTGAGAAAAATGAAACGGAAGTTTCTTCTACAGTTGAAGAAAAGCAGGTTGAAGCACCTCAAGTAATGCGTATTGTCCCTCAAGATGAACCTCAGGTTGACTCTTTTGAAGAAGAAAAAGAGGTTTCTCAGGAAGAAAATATTGATGAAACACCCGAAGCTTTTGTAGAGGAAGAAAAAGTTCAAGAAGAATTGGATGTACCTGTTTCACAGGAAAAGTCGCAGGAGGAAGAGCCAGTTATTGAGCAGAGAGAAGAAGTAGTTGAGGAGAAAAAAGAGATTGAACCTGAACCACAACCGGAAGCAACGAACAACACCAGTGATGATGAGGAAAGCATTGAAGAGTTGGAAAAAGAGTTAGAGGCTGAAGCGTTGAAAATGGGGATTCAGAAATCAGGTGTTGAGCTCAATGAACGCAATAAACAAGAAGATGATAACAGTTTAGGGTATCGTCTTCAAAAATCAGCAATTAGAGACCTTAGAGCAGCCATTGGATTGAATGAGCGCTTTTTGTTTGCCAATGAATTGTTTGACGGAAATATGGAAGCTTTTAACCGGGCATTGAACGAATTGAATCACATTGAATCGCGCGATGACGCTTACAAGTTCATCAACATGCAATTGAGAGAGCGCTTCAAATGGAACGAAGAATCTGAAGTAACAGAGAAGTTTCTTGACCTTGTAGAACGTAGATTTCTGTAACTTGGTAAAAACCAAAATAGATTGAAGATGAGTACTAATGAAGCTTTTGAACCGCTAGAGAAAAAACGTGCAAAATCGCACTTTACCAATTTATTGAAAGTGGCCATGGCCGATGGCATTATCGATAAAGCAGAGTTGGATCATTTGTTCAAGACTTCTAAGAAGTTTTACATTACGCGAGAAGAATTAGAAGACATTATTGAAAACAAAGGCGATATCTCTTTTGAACCGCCTGTAGATAAAGAAGAGCGTTTTGCTCAATTGTACAATTTGGTTGCAATGATGGTAATCGATGGCGAAGTTGATCCTAAAGAATTTCGCATGTGCATGAGTTTTGGAGTTGGTTTGGGTTTTCCACCAGCATCAATTGAAGAATTGGTAAATCTACTGGTTGAAATGATTGAAAATGGCGAGAAGAAATCGGCCATTTTTGAAAAAATGGAAGGGTTCAAGTAAACGTATGGCGCAGCTATTTTTGGTTCCTACCCCCATTGGAAATTTAGAAGATATGACGTTTCGAGCGATTGAAGTGCTGAAAAATTGCGATTTGATCCTAGCAGAAGATACACGTCAAACGGTAAAGTTATTGCGCCACTATTCTATCGAAAACCCTTTGCAGAGTTTTCATCAACACAATGAACATAAAGTACTTCAACGCTATGTTGAAAAGCTTCAAAACGGAGAGCAAATTGCATTGGTAAGCGATGCCGGAACTCCTGGGATTTCTGATCCCGGGTTTTTGTTGGTGCGCGAATGCATTGCACAAGGCATCGAAGTGCAAACTTTGCCCGGAGCAACAGCTTTTGTTCCTGCTTTGGTCAATTCAGGTTTGCCATGTGATCGTTTTGTATTTGAAGGATTTTTACCCCATAAAAAAGGCCGTCAGACCAAAATTCAACAGCTTGTAGAAGAGACCAGAACCATTGTTTTTTACGAATCTCCTTATCGATTGGTGAAAACATTAAACCAATTGGGCGAATTTTTCGGAAAAGACCGAAGAGCAGCAGTTTGCAGAGAGCTTACAAAGCTTCATGAAGAAACCCGCAGAGGTACACTCGAAGAACTAGCAAAGCATTATGAAGCTGCTGGAGTAAAGGGCGAAATTGTACTAGTGGTTGAAGGAAAAACCGATAAATCATAAATCATGTCATCGTTCACACGCAATAGCATTACATTTTTCATTTTATTGCTGTTGCTTTGTGTTAGCGGTTACATCAGCTTCCCTTTAATGGGCACTTCAGTGCCGGTATCATTACAATCTTTATTTGTTTTACTTCCTGCATTTTACCTTAAAAGATCACTTGCTGCATTAGTTGTATTCATCTACTTATTGCTTGGAGCAATTGGATTGCCCGTATTTTCAGGAGGAAGCTCGGGAGTTGATACCCTTTTAGGAAGTAATGTAGGTTTCTTTACAGGGTTTCTTTTAGCAGTAACTGCTTTAGCAAGAAATAAAGTGAATGAAAGTCCTCTACTGGAAATTCTGATCAAATTTATGGGAGGTCAATTTCTGATTTTAGTGATCGGCTTTGCCTTTCTAGTCATTCAGCATGAAGATTTATCCATAGCCAAGTCATTGTGGAAGTTTCTTCCGGGATTAATTGTAAAGTCTATACTAGGAACTCTAATTGTTGTTGTAACCAATAAAATAAAAACCGTTAAATCCATCCAATAACATCGTGGCACAAACTTTGAATTTTCATTCTGGTAAATTCTTGGAGCGATTAAAAATAGCTCTGATTATTAATTGGTTAAAATCAGAACAGATGAAAAAGAGTGCAGTTTTTATGCTATTGGTATTTTGTCTATCGGCTATTAATGCTCAAAAAACGCTGTTCAATATTGACAGCCTTGAGCGTGAAATAAAAGCGATTCCCCGAGTAAACTTTAAGCCGTTCAAACCGGGTGAGAAGTTAGAATACCTTGTACATTACGGTTTTTTAGATGCAGGGATTGCTACCATTGAAGTAAAAGACGATAATATAATTGTTGGTGGTAAAGAAGTTTATCATGTTGTAGGAACAGGAAAAAGCAAAGGAGCCTTCGATTGGTTTTTTAAGGTGCGTGATAAATACGAGTCTTTCATCGATTCAGAAGAAATTATGCCTTACGTATTTAACCGTGATGTGAGTGAAGGCGGTTATGAATTTCAACAACGCTACCAATTTTTTCAGCATCGTCAAAAAGTAAAAGACAAAAGAAAAGACAAAGAATACGATGCACCAACAGGGATTCAAGATATGATTAGTTCTTATTATTTTGCGCGTACCATTGACTTGGAGCAATACAATATTGGAGATGTCATCGTATTTCAGGCTTTTGTAGATGAGGAAATTGAACCCTTGAAAATTCGTTATCTGGGCAAAGAAGAAATAGAAGTTGAAAGTGGAACTTACAATTGTATTAAGTTTCAACCCTTGGTTCAGAAAGGACGTATTTTTGACGATCCTGAAGATTTAACGGTATACATTACCGATGATAAAAACAGAATTCCTGTTTTGGCCAAAGCCAATGTTCTTGTGGGCTCAATCAAAATAGAATTAATCAGTTACGAAGGCTTGTCACACCCTTTGGCAAAGGGAGATAGCTAACAATCGCTTTTCAATAGACATTATGAATAGGAGATTTGACCTTATCAAAGGACAATTTCCCATTCAAATTCAGTTAATTTGCAAACGAAAAATTAGCTGAAATATGGAGTTGACACCAGAAATTGTTGAGCGAATTCAGAAGCTGAGAGACAAGTATGATGCAATGGGGCAAGAGCTAACAGCATACCTAGATGGGTTGTTGTATGCTAATTATGTTTCCTACTGGGATTATATTCATCTCGATACACTTTTGAGTTTACAGACTCCACGCACCGACTTCCCTGATGAGCAAATATTTATTATGTATCATCAGGTTACAGAGCTTTACTTTAAGTTGAGCCTTCATGAATATGATCAAATTTGTAACCATACAAACATTGATAAGCAGTTCTTTATTCAACGTGTAATGCGCATTAACCGCTATTTTGAAGCGTTGACCAAAAGTTTTGAAATCATGTACAAAGGAATGGAGCGCGATCAGTTTTTGAAGTTTCGCATGAGCTTAATTCCTGCAAGTGGGTTCCAATCTGCGCAATACCGTATGATTGAAATTTGTTCTACCGATTTTATTCACTTGGTACAGAAAGATGAGCGTCACCGTTTTCAACCTAATCCTGAACAGCACACCATTAGTGAAATGTTTGAATTTCTTTATTGGAAGCGAGGAGCAACGGAAGAAGAAACCGGTAAAAAAACATTGACACTGCGTCAATTCGAAAGAAAATATACGGGTGAGCTTACGCGTTTAGCAGAAGAGTTTAGAAGTAAAAATATTTGGAAGATTTATAAGAAACTGTCTGCCGAAGACCAACAAGATACCAAAGTTATTAATGTGTTGAAGCAGTTAGATGTGAACGTAAACATCAATTGGCCGTTAATGCATTATAAGTCGGCAGTGACTTACCTTCAAAATCGCCCAAATGATAAAATGGCAACCGGTGGAACCAACTGGAAAGAATACCTGCCACCTAAATTTCAGAAGCGTATTTTCTACCCTGAAATTTGGTCAGAACAAGAAATTGAAGAGTGGGGGAAAAGTTGGGTTGAATCATTGGTTGGAGAGTTATAGAAAAGCATGAAAAGAGCATCTTGGGTAGTTATACCTATCGTTATTGCATTGTGTGGTTTGGCGCTATGGTTTGTAGAGTCTGAACCTGAGTTTTCAGAAGAAGAAGTCACTGTCGTTCCTCAAGAAGACACTGTAATTATTGAGCCTACAATTGAATTTGGGATTCCCGTAGATTCTTTTAGAATCGTTAGAGGACAAGTTGAACAAAACCAGTTTTTGGCCGATATTTTATTAGGATACAATGTGCCTTATCCTACCATTAATGAAATGGTTGAAAAAGCTTCAGATGTTTTTGATGTGCGAAATATTCGCTACGGGAAAAACTATTCTGTGTTTTGCACAAATGATACTACCGGTGTAGCCGAATGCTTTATCTACCAACCCAATGCAGTAGACTATGTAGTGTTTGATTTAAGAGATTCTGTTAGTGTATACAAAGGCAAGAAAGAAATCAGAACTGAAATAAGACAAGCTTCAGGAAAGATTGAAAGTTCTTTGTGGGATGCTCTGAATAAGAACAACATTAGTCCATCTTTAGCCCTAGAGCTAGCTAGTATTTATGCATGGTCTATTGATTTTTACCGCATTCAAAAAGGCGATTTTTTTAAAGTGATTTATGAAGCCAATTATGTTGAAGATCAGTTTGTGGGTATTGGCGAAATAAAAGCTGCAATGTTTAACCATAGCGAAGAACCTTTTTATGCTTTTGCCTTTGAGCAAGACAGCATTGTAGACTACTACGATGAAAATGCAAAGAGTTTACGCAAAGCCTTTCTCCAGGCACCTTTAGAATATGGTCGAATTTCTTCGGGGTATACCATGAGGAGATTTCATCCGGTACAAAAACGTTACAAAGCACACCTGGGAACAGACTATGCGGCTCCAACAGGAACACCTATTATGGTTGTTGGGGATGGTACTGTAATAGAGGCTAAATTCTCGCGCTATAATGGTAATTATGTAAAAGTAAGGCACAACGGAACCTACACTACGCAATATCTTCATATGAGTAAAATTGCAAAGGGAATGAAACCAGGCAAGGTTGTTCGCCAAGGAGATATTATAGGTTATGTAGGAAGCACGGGATTAGCAACAGGACCTCATGTATGTTTTCGCTTCTGGAAAAATGGTCAACAAGTAGATCATAGAAAAGAGAAGTTACCACCAAGCAAACCTGTTAAAGAAGAATACCTCAAAGCATACAATGCCCACATGCGTAAGATGCGCAAAGAGATTGATGCCATACCCTTACGAGATTTTTCTAAACAACAAGAGCTGGCACAAAAGCAATAATTTTAAAAAAAAGGCACTCTTTGAGAGGGCTTTTCTTTTGTTAGTTTGGTTTGTAAAATAAACTAGTTTATGTTTGTTGTGTTGAAATGCAAAAACAATCACAATGGAATCAAAAATGACACATGAAGAAAGCCTGAAAATTATACAACAAATGGTAGCCAACACCCGCCACAACTGGCAAGAAGATAGTAGACATTATTTGCTTTGGGGGTGGTTAGCCTTAAGTGCTGGATTAATAGAATATGCTTTATTAGCATTTACCAATTCACCATATCATTGGGTAACATGGCCTGTATTAATGAGTTTGGGAGGAGTGGTTAGCGTTGTTATGAGTAAACAACAACGCCTGCAAAAAAAGCATACTACTCAATTAGATTTGGTAATGAAATACGTGTGGAGTGGTATTGTAGTAGCTATTCTGTTTTCATTGATATTTGCCGCTGAAATAGGATGGAGCTCAGCTTACATCTTCTTAATCATGCTTTACGGGTTGGGTACATTTATCTCCGGTGGAGTATTGAAATTTAAACCATTAATCTATGGGGGCATTGCCTCGTGGTTATTGGCTTTATTCGGAATGTTTTCTGAGAACATATTGGTAGATTTCAAAGGGTATTTATTACTCTTATGTCTTTCTTTGATTGTATCCTACCTCATACCAGGATACTTGTTGAAAAATGCAAAAGAGGCTTAGTATATGCTCAAACCGTTAAATAACCTTTTACACCAGCAGTTAAGATTGGCAATTATGTCTGTATTAATGAATACAGAATCGGCAGAGTTTAATTATTTGCTGGAACAAACAGAAGCCAGTAAAGGAAATCTTAGCGTGCAATTGAACAAATTAAAAGCTGCGGGGTATATTGAAGTCGAGAAGAGCTTTAGAAATAATTATCCTTTGACAACATGTAAAATAACAAATCAAGGGAAACAAGCGTTTGAAGAATATGTAAATACGATTTCTTCTTATTTTAAGAAGTCATAGTGTATAGTTTAGTTAGGCAAGGAAACGCTGGGTAGAGGTACCTGGCGTTTTTTATTTCACCAATTCTTTTCTGCTTTTAAGCACTTCATTCAATCGATTAGGATAATCCGTAATAATTCCATCAACACCCATTTCTAAGAGGCGTACCATGTCTTCTTTTTCATTGACTGTCCATGGAATGAGTTCGATGTGATGAGCTTTACAATAACTCAAAACCTGATCATTGATCAAAGTATAGTCACAACTATAGATGTCGGGTTGAAACCCTAATAAGTCAATGTTTTCCTCAATTGAATATTCATTTTCAACCAACAAGGCAAGTTTGATTTTAGGATAATCTTGATGCATTACCTGAAGTGTGCGGACATCAAAAGATTGAATAATTACTCTTTCTTTAATATTGGCTTCCAAAACAACATTCATCAATAAATCAACAAATTCTTTAGGAGCAGGATGATAAGAGTCATCTCCTTCTAGTGTCGATTTTGTTTCAATGTTATAAAAAGGAGCAGGTCGATTAAGTTGATTTGCAGATGCTTCTGAAGTTGAAATTATAGTAGAGAGTAAGGGTTTAGTAACTGGCATCGTTTGTTGTTCCGGAAAGCGGGGATTTTTACGTTGTCCACAATCATAAAGAGACAAGGAATCAAAAGTCATTTGATAAATAGCGAGTTCTTTTTCTTCATCTTCAGTTACAGGAGTACCATCAGGATAACTGCAAAACTCATTTGAAAGAAAAGGATCATGCGAAAGCACTACTTTTTTGTCTTTGGTGATAGATGCATCCATTTCTAGGGTGGTTACGCCTAGTTCTAGGGCTTTTTTCATAGCCGGTACAGAGTTTTCAGGAAGTAAACCTCTACAACCTCGATGACCTTGCACATCGATGGTTTTATTTTCAGAACAGCTTTCTAGCATAAAGAAAAGGCATAAAGTGAAAAAAGAAATCAGACGCGCAAATTTCATCTGCATATACTTAGTTTTACACCGAAAATACGTTTTTCATCAGGCGAAAAGCCTAGAGGAAAATCAAATAATCGTTAAGCATGAGCAAAAAAACAGTTTGGGTAACCGGAGCAAGTTCAGGCATTGGATTGGCTTTGGTAAAGCAATATGCCAACAATGGATGGAACGTGATTTTGTCTTCAAGAAGGCAAGAAGAACTAGAGAAAGTGCATGCAGAGTTACCACAGGGCGATCACCATATTTTACCACTTGATTTAGCAGAGGCTGATACATTAACTCAAAAAGCTGAACAAGCCTGGAACTTTAACAATGGTGTTGATGTAATGGTGCACAGTGGTGGAATTAGTCAAAGAGGAAAAGCACTTGATACACAAATGGCAGTTGATCGTAGAGTCATGGAGATCGATTATTTTGGAACAGTAGCCATTACAAAAGCATTGTTGCCCAAAATGCTGAAAGCAGGGGGCGGACAATTTGTGGTAATTACCAGTTTGGTAGGCAAATTCGGAACACCTTATCGCTCAGCTTATGCTGCTGCCAAACACGCACTGCATGGCTTTTTTGATTCACTACGTGCAGAATTACACGATGAAAACATTCGTGTTTCAATAGTCCTTCCCGGATTTATTCATACCAATGTAAGTGTGAATGCGGTTACAGAAGACGGTTCAAAGTTGAATGAGATGGATGATGCACAAGCTAACGGAATGTCTGCCGATAAATGTGCTTCGATTATTTATAAAAATGCAGAACGTGGAAAACAAGAATTTGTAGTCGGAGGAAAAGAAGTCTTGGGTGTTTACCTCAAACGATTTGTTCCGGGGTTATTCTCGTCCATTATCCGTAAAACAAAAGTGAGATAAGATGAAAGCAATTGCGTTAACCAAAACGGGGAAATCAGCAGAAGTTTTTGAAGTGGTTGAGCGAGAATTATCCTCTCCGAGAAAAGGTGAAATGTTGGTGGATGTAGCCACGTTTGGCTTAAACTATGCCGATGTAATGGCGCGCAACGGGTTGTATAACGACACACCTCCTTTGCCTGCGGTTTTAGGGTATGAAGTTGTTGGTACTGTTAAAAAATTAGGAGAAGGTGTAAAAGAATTTAATGTTGGCGATAGAGTGGTTTCATTAACACGTTTTGGAGGATATGCTCAACAGGCTATTGTCGATGAACGTGCAACAGTGAAAGTTCCAGATAGTATAGACAATGCAACAGCTACAGCATTAGCTACTCAATACATCACCGCCTATTATTGTGGAATTATGTTGGCCAATTTTCAAGAGGGTGAAAATGTATTAATTCACGCTGCTGCGGGAGGTGTGGGAACCGCTTTGACACAATTGGCAAAATGGAGAAAGTGCACGGTTTGGGGCACGGCTGGTTCAGATGAAAAGTTAGATTATCTGAAAGAAAATGGAGTGGATTATCCCATCAATTACAGGAAACAAGATTTTGAAAGTGTTATCCAAGAGCAGTTAGGAGAGCCTAAGATCAATGCGATTTTTGATCCTATTGGTGGGAAATACTTTAAAAAAGGAAAACGTTTGCTTTCACAGGGCGGACGATTTGTGATCTATGGAGTATCAACTTGGTCGCACAAAAAAGGAACGTTATTAGACAAACTAAAGTTAGCTTGGGATTTTGGTCTGTTACATCCTTTAGGACTATTGCTGAAATCGCAAAGTGTAATGGGGGTTAACATGCTTAAAGTTGGAGATGCTCGTCCAGAAACCATTAAACATTGCATGCAAGAAGTTGTGAAATTGACCGAGCAGGGAGTGCTAAAACCACATGTAGGAAAAATGTTTTTAGCGACTGAAATTGCTCAAGCACATGATTATCTAGAATCAAGAGCAAGCACTGGAAAAGTAGCTGTAAATTGGGAAGAGGCTTAATACCTCATTCCCGAATTTCTTATGCTTTTTAAAATGCAAAGTTGGTTTTGAACTCATGAAGTTCGTCTTCTAATGAACGCGTTTGCATGCCCAGTTTTTGATTCAAAGCTTCTTCAAGCTGCACTTTCAATGAACGCAAGGTCAAGTGTTGAGAAGTAAAGACCATCTCAAGATCCGGATAGATGCGCTGTAAAGTTTCTACCAAATCCATCACAGCAGCATTTCTATCTACCAGATGATAAGTACCCGATTTGAAAGAAGCATCAGTCAATAAGGTGTGAATAGCTCTAGCCACATTATTCACATGAACAAATGCGCGTTGTTGTTCTCCGTTTCCTTGAATACTAATTTTATTACCGAAGTGCGCCCCAAACATAAAACGGTTGATAACAGCATCAAAACGCATAGAACGGTTGTAGCCATATACGTTCGCACAACGGAGATTAAAGGTCTTTGCTTTTTTCTCTAGTCGGCTAACTTGTTCTTCGCCTCTGAGTTTTGAAATTCCGTAAATAGTTTGGGGTTGAGGTTCCGAATCCAATGTCATTTCATCCAAAGATGAGCCGTAAACAGAAACACTACTCAGGTTAATGAATAAAGGCACTTTGGCATCTTCAACAGCATCGATAACACCAGCCGTTCCCCAATGGTTAATTTGCTCAAACAAATGATGATTATCATCTGCAAAAGGAGTTTTTACCATTGCTGCCAAATGAACAACAGCATCGCAATTTTCAACCAATTTACCCAGTTTACGACTGTCTAAAATTTCTCCGTTAACAAATTTCACTTTGTTAGAGAGGCGGTTTCCACCTAAAAACAGGTTGTAGTTTGGGCGACTCAGATTATCATATACAATGATCTCGTTAATGTTTGAGTCGTTATCTATAGCATGAACAAGCTCAGTACCGATATAACCGGCACCTCCTGTAATTAATACTTTCATTATTGGATAAGCTTAATAAAATGTACGGTAGGATATCTATTTATTTCTGAACGAGGTCGGTATGTAAACCACATTCGGTTTTTTTCATGCCAAACCAGCGCCCATCACGATTATTTGTGGTGTCAAATTTTCGTGTGCATGGCTCACAACCTACACTGAAATAGCCCTTTGCTTCTAAAGGATGTTCCGGTAAATTATGTTTTTTACGGTAAGCATAAATCATTTTCGAATTCCATTCCAACATGGGATGGTAACGCAATTTCCCTTCTGGAGTGCTTTCTTCTTTTTGCATTCCACTTCTGTTGGCATTTTGATCTTTTCGAATACCATTGATCCAAACATCATAATCCATCATTGCGGCTTTCATAGGCTGTGTTTTATTCATGAAGCAACAATAATCGGGGTCGCTGGTAAAGTAAAATCGCCCTTCACTATCGCGTTGAACACTTTTAGGAACGGGGCTTTTTACATCAATAAATTCCAACCCGAAAGATGCTGTAATTTCATCTCTGAACTTTTGCGTCTCAGGAAAGTGAAACCCAGTATTGATAAAAAACACAGGAATTGTGTTGTCAATTCTGCTGATCAAATGCAGCATAGGCAAACTATGCGTTTGAAAAGAAGAAGACGCAAACATTTTAAGCCCTCTACTGCGATAATCTTGGATTTGATCTCGCATGGCTTGTTCTAAAACTTCTATATCCATTTGTGGTAGGATTTGTAACAAAGATACAACCTCTTTTAAAGGGTAATGTTGTACTAAACATTCAAAACCTTGTAAACACTACACATTTCAATATTTCAGAAACACATGTGTAGCTACATGTGTTTAAGTGATAGTCGTATTTTTGTAAACAGATATGTCAGAGTATTTAAACAATATAAAACCCTTGTCAGATTGGATGGTTTCTGAACAAGAACCATTTATCCTTGCGGGTCCGTGTAGTGCTGAAACAGAAGATCAGGTAATGGCCGTTGCCAAAGACTTGGTTCAGCATAAAAAAGTAAAAGCTTTTAGAGCAGGAATTTGGAAACCTAGAACCCGCCCTAATTCTTTTGAAGGAGTTGGGGCAAAGGGATTACCTTGGTTAAAGCGCGTTCAGGAAGAGTTGAATTTGCCGGTAGCTATTGAAGTGGCTAATGGTCAACATGTAGAGAAGGCTTTAGAAGCTGGTATTCAAATCATATGGGTTGGTGCAAGAACAACAGTGAATCCTTTTTCTGTTCAAGATATTGCAGATGCTGTCAAAGGTGTCGATATCCCAGTAATGGTAAAAAACCCGATTAATCCTGATTTACAATTATGGATTGGAGCTTTGGAGCGACTAAATAAAGCTGGGATTGAAAAAATGGTGGCTATTCATAGAGGGTTTTCGAGTTATGACAAACGTTATCGGTATGCACCTCATTGGGAAATTCCCATTCAATTAAAAACAGCTCTTCCAAACATGCCTATGATCTGTGATCCGAGTCATATTTGTGGGGTTCGTGAAACAATTCCTGCTGTAGCCCAAAAAGCACTCGACTTAGATATGGATGGGTTAATTGTTGAAGTGCATCCAAATCCGAGTAAGGCATGGAGCGACCCTAAGCAACAGCTTTTACCAAAAGATTTCTTTCAATTAATAGATCAGCTTCAATTTAGAAGAGCGAGTTCTGAATCTGCTGAATTTACCACTCGATTAGAGACATTAAGAACTCTAATTGATCAAATTGATGCAGAGTGGATCACTAAGATGGGAGAGCGAATGAAGATCATTGAGGAGATTGGCGTATATAAGAAAGAAAATGACGTTACTATTCTTCAACTTGAACGATGGAAAGAAATTTTAGAAACAAGAATTCCTTTTGGTGTATCTAATCAATTGGATAACAGTTTTGTAGAAAGAATATTGACAGTGGTTCACGATGAGTCAATTCGGCTTCAAAATCAAGTAATGAACCAGAATAAGATGGAAAAGAGCGAAAAAAAATGAAAAAAAGGAAGACAAGTATTTGCAGAATAAAAAAATGCAGTATATTTGTCTTCAAGTAGGTGGTTAGTGGGGGGCGTCATTCAGCGTAATGCGGTGGCGCCCTTTTTTATTTTCATTTTTTTGAAAGGTTTTCTAATCACTGAAAGCCTTTTTTCTTTTCTGGTTACATGAAGACCCGTTCCAATAATTCAGCAATTCCTAATCCCAAATAAGTCCCCAGGGCATTTCCGATTACAGCAACTGTTAGCCCAGGAATAATAGTCTCTTTGTGTTTAATGGCATTGGCTACAGGAGCAATAAAAGGAGGTCCAAATACTGCTGCCGTTGATGTAACAATGAAAGTAATAGCATTTACTTTAAAGAGTTTGGAAAGCAAAAGGTGAAAACTAACGGCTAACAGAAAGAGTGTTATCGCATAGTAAAAATAGGTGCCACTATGGTTGAGCATTTCTTCAAAATTAGCTGCCGCTCCCATGGATAAAGCAAAAACAAGAAGCAAGTAATCGCCCGTTTCAAATGTGCCCGGTAGCGTTCTAACTTTCTTTATAAATGAGCTTAGAATACCTAATGTTGATATCCCTAGAATAACAGCCATACTTTTCATTTTACCAAAAATTAGAATGGCTATCCCCGCAGAAATTCCAAGTACTATTAGAGCAGCTAGCAACCCAAGGCTTATATGTTTAATCTTTAGTGAAGTTAATTCCGCTGAAAATGTTTTTTCAAGTGCAATCTCATCTTGGTCAATGGCACTTTCTTCTTTTGTAGCATCACCTAAGAAACGACTTAATAATGGTTTGGCAATTGAAATTAGAAATAGGAAGTATAGACTACTGAAGATAATATCATAACCGTTTAGAATTAGAAATAACTCCTGAGGAACATCCAGAGCAACACTAATCGCACTCATATTAATAGTACCACCACTGTAGACTCCTGCAAGCATTGAAGAAATAAAATGAGCTTCTTCAAATTGATTTCTGAAAATAAAAAAGGTGACAATGGCTGCTGCTGAAGTACCTAGCATAGCCAAAAAGAAAGAGGGTATGCTTTTATTAGGATGTTTTATCCAGTTGCGAATGTGTGAACTAAACAACAATAATGGAATTGCTAAAGCAACAGATATTTCAATAAGATTTTTCAACAAGTCGTGATAGAAGAGATTAGGAAACAGGTTGCCAACAATAATTCCGGTAGCATAACATGTCAAAATGGGGCTTAACCAAGTCAGCCTTTGATGAACGCGAATAGCGATATAAGGAAAAAGAAGTAGTCCAAAGGTTTGTGCAGCGTAATACAACCAAATCATGCGATAAAGTAACGCTACTGTATTACAAACTGCAAATACTTACATTTGAAAGATGCAAAAAATGCGTTGGCATCTTAAGGAGAACGGAGACAAACAAACGGTAATACAACTCGCTGCTCAATTAAATAATTTACCAATAGTGCTGGCAAATATTCTTGTTCAAAGGGGGATAACAACTTTTGAAGAAGCAAAAAACTTTTTTCGTCCAGAGTTGAAGCGATTGCATAATCCCTTTCTAATGAAGGATATGGAAGCAGCTGTTCAGCGGATATTGACAGCTGAAGAGAAGAAAGAAAAGGTGCTGATTTATGGAGATTATGATGTGGATGGTACTTCGGCAGTTTCTTTAATGTGTACGTTTTTCAAGAAACTTAATATTTCATTTGACTATTATATTCCCGATCGTTACACAGAAGGTTATGGTGTATCGCAACAAGGTGTTGAATATGCTAAAGAGCATGGTTTTTCTCTCATTATTGCATTAGATTGTGGAATAAAGGCACATGAAAAAGTAAAATGGGCAAAAGAGAATGCAATTGACTTTATTATTTGCGACCATCACTTACCCAGTGAGAATTTACCGGAAGCGATAGCAGTGCTAGATCCCAAACGGAAGGATTGTATTTATCCGTATGATGAACTTTCAGGATGTGGAATAGGTTTTAAGCTTTGCCAAGCAATTGCTGAAAAAAAGCAAATGAATCAGGCTATCGTTAATGATTTACTTGATTTTGTAGCAATTAGCATTGCTTGTGATATTGTTCCTATTACAGGGGAGAATCGAATACTTTGTTTTTATGGATTAGAAGCAATTAATGAAAGCCCAAGACCTGGAATAGTAGCATTATTGAGCGAAGAACAGTTAATGAATCGTATTACCGTTATGGATTTGGTGTTTATTGTTGGCCCTCGGATTAACGCGGCTGGAAGAATTGAGCATGGCAAGTATGCTGTTCAACTAATGACCAGTGAAGATTTGAGTGTAAAGGAATATAGTAAGCGCATTCATGCCAATAATGAAGAACGTAAGGATATCGATAAGGCGATTACGGCTGAAGCTCTAACAATGATTGGAGCAGATGAAAAATTAAAGACAGCCTACAGTACAGTTGTTTTTCAGGAAGACTGGCATAAAGGTGTTATTGGGATAGTAGCTAGCCGTTTAATAGAAACGTATTATCGTCCAACGGTAGTTTTAACGGAGAGTGAAGGTAAAATAAGCGGTTCGGTTCGAAGTGTAAAAGGGTTTGACGTTCATCATGCCCTGGAGCAATGCAAAGATTGTTTGGACCAGTTTGGGGGGCATAAATATGCTGCTGGACTAACCATGCAAAAATCAAATGTAGAGCTGTTTAAAAAACGATTTGAAGAAGTTGTGTCAACAACAATAACCCCTTCACAAAGGATTCCTGTCTTAGAGATTGATGCACAACTCTCTTTTGCTGAGATTAATGATAAATTTTATCGTGTTATGCGGCAAATGGCTCCATTTGGGCCTAAAAATCTAACGCCTGTATTTGCAACAGAGAATGTAGTAGATACAGGAGGAACAAAAAGGGTTGGAAATGATGAAAGCCATTTAAGGTTGGTTGTAAAGCAAAATGGAGTAGAGTTTACAGGTATAGCTTTTGGAAAAGGAAACTATGCAGAGAGAATAAAAACAGGAGAACCCTTTGCAATAGCTTATTCAATTGACGAAAACCATTGGAAAGGAACAACAACTTTACAGTTACGCATTAAAGACATTAAGTTTATGGATGAGCAACAGCTATAATTGCTTCCATATCTTCTAAGTGAATTTTGTCTGACTCACTATCTCCATATACCCAACAGTCAAATGTAACATCCATTTTAGAAGTAGGTTGACCGTTGATGTTTTCGATGTAATCTTCTACTTCATTAATCATGAAATATGATGTTGAGGGCTGTTCATACTTTTCAGATGAATAATGCTTGCCATTGGCATCATACCAAACAATACTTAGCTGGTCTACATCAATATTGTCTAATTCATAAACTGTAGATTTTGCATGACTAAAGTTAGCCGCACACTGAGCTATATTTTGGTCTACAATTACATTTTTACACATTTGAGACTTACTTCCATTCCCATCTTCAATGGTTACGCAAACTTCTATCGTACCAGAAAAACCTTGAGGTTGGTATTGCACTTGAGAAGATACCGGATCATACCCTTGGTCTACTTCCCATTTATAAGTATAAGGATCAACTCCTCCTTGCGGAGTAGCTGTAAAGTGAATAGAATTCTGACTAAGAATAACGTTATAGGTGAAGTCTACGTAGCAAGAATTTGATAGGTAGACATCGTAGCAAATATTACTGCTACAACTGGCTTCATCAATAGTAAAGCAAACCTCTACAATAGAATCATCTGTAATAGGAATAAAAATCAGAGGGTTCTTGTCCGTACTGGTAGCGCCATTACTTAATGTCCAACTGTAATCATAGGTGGCACCTGTATTGTATTCATTGGCAAAAAGTTGAAGATTGTAGCCAATAAGAACACTGTCTAAAATATTTCGATAGGCTAAAGAAGTACCACCTTTTAAAACTTCCTGTGGAGTAGCGTCCTGAATGTCATTAACAGCTTGATGATCACGGAATAGAAATTCCAATGTGTTAGGGCAATTTCCTGAAGGACAGTCGGTAGTACTAAAGCTACCGGTAAAAGAATACACATTGAAAGAATCTTGTGTATAATCAGAAAACATGTAGTGTTCATCTACTCCCGCTATTGATTCATAGTCAATACCATCGATCATTCCGCTAACATAAAAAACAGGTGTTCCTGAAGCATTAGAAGGCTCATCGTCTTTTTGACAAGCTCCTAGTACCAGAGCAACAAATAAAGCGGTAATGATATGAATGTATGTTTTCTGCATCTTTAATTATAGGGGGCTTATAATTCTACAATATCATACTTGAGCATGAATCTGAACATAAGGTTACGGTGATCGGTGTTGCTTTGGTAATAATCGTTATTTGTAACATCAGTTAGTCCATAACTGGCTCTAGCTCCTAAAGAAAGCTTTTCAAATACCTTAATTTCATACCCTGCAGCTACTGCTATGTCCCAACGATTAAGACCTTCTGTATGTCCCATTTCCTGATCACTGGTTTGAGTATCATCACCAAATGCATTAGTAGTGGTTATCTGCACATCATTGTTTGCGTTAAGTAAGTAAGACACGGAAGGACCTGCAGAGATTGTATGGCGACCTGCATGGAAAGATGCGTATACGGGAAGTTCTAAATAGTATAGTCTCTTGGCAGAAACAGTAGTTGTAGTTTCTTGTTTCCCAAAGTTGTAGTTAACAGCTGTAAAGTTTTTAGTAGCATCAACTCCGTAACGAGGTTGATAAATTAAATTAGCAGCAACTGAAAATCTACCTTTTAATAAGTAATCAAATCCTACTCCCACAAACTCATTACCGCTAAAACTATTGGATTCATTTTCTTTTTGCGATTGAGCAAGGTTGGCTCCGGCAAGCACAAACAATGTCTTTCTGTTTACTTTAGGAAGAGTTAATTGTACATCTTCTGCAGTACTATTGGTTTGCAATTGCTGAGGCTGAAGTTCA
>CERC01066769.1_pt1 | contig 53315 bp, 55 predicted proteins | sample 530921 | NCBI WGS metagenome assembly CERC01 (sample SAMEA2621099, study PRJEB7988) | marine metagenome | isolation source: saline water (ENVO:00002010), including
ACCTCTGGTGTACCAGTTGTTCCGCCAGGAGCATCGCTGGGTAGCTAAGTACGGAAAGGATAACCGCTGAAAGCATCTAAGTGGGAAGCCTGCCTTGAAACTAGTATTCCCTATCAGATTCGTCGTAGACTACGACGTTGATAGGTCAGGTGTGGAAGCGTAGTAATACGTGAAGCTAACTGATACTAATAAATCGATCGGCTTGAATTTGCATTACTGGCTGTAGCCACATGTGCAGATTACAAGTAACACCAATTTAGCACTTAGGTTTTTTATAATCCCTAATGTGTTAGCCAATACACAACTCTTATATTATACGGCAAAACATTCAGCACTCTAAAGGCTTTCACCAAGTTATATTTCCTGGTGGTCATAGCGTTGGTTCAAAACCCGTTCCCATTCCGAACACGGCCGTGAAGCCCAACAGCGCCCATGGTACTGCGTCTTAAGATGTGGGAGAGTCGGACGCTGCCAGGTTATATAACTCGGCGAGAGTCTTTAGTTTAAAATTAGTTAACATATTTGATTCTTCAAAGAGTATAAAAACCTCCCTTCTGGGAGGTTTTTTTTTGTGCTATTATCATAGCCAATAACATTGCGAAAGCCCCCATTATGCAAGAATTTCTACAAACCTATTTAAAAAACGACCCCGCAGCAAAGTCTGCGTTTGAGGTTTTCTTTCTTTATCCAGGGCCTAAAGCCATTGCTTTGCATCGTATTGCACACTGGATGCACATTGGTAACGTGCCGTTCCTGCCGCGATTTATTTCTGAGTGTGCGCGTATCCTCACGGGGATTGAAATCCACCCGGGTGCCGCGATTGGTAAAAACCTGTTTATTGACCACGGCATGGGCGTTGTTATTGGTGAAACGGCTATTATCGAAGATAATGTTTCGATGTATCACGGCGTAACCCTTGGGGCCCATGCTAAGTGCCAACTGAACGATCGCCGCCACCCCCATATTCAGTCAGGCGTTATTTTGGGCGCAGGTGCAAAGGTACTAGGCTGCATTACAGTAGGCCATAACGCCAAAGTAGGGGCCAATGCCGTTGTAATTGATGACGTGAAGGACGATACAACCGTTGTGGGCATCCCCGCTAAACCTGTTGGAGGCAAATAATGATTTACGATAGCATTATCGATACTGTAGGCCGCACACCGCTTGTACGTGTGCCAAAGCTATCAGCTGGCCTACATGCTGACATTGCCCTAAAGCTTGAGTTTTTTAACCCACTAAGCTCAGTAAAAGACCGTATTGCCAAAGCCATGATTGAATCAGCTGAAGCCAAAGGCCTTATTACATCAGGGACCCATATTATTGAATCTACGAGTGGCAACACAGGTATTGGCCTTGCGTTTATTTGTGCCGCCAAAGGCTACAAGCTTACACTTGTGATGCCTGAGACAATGTCATACGAGCGCCGCGCCTTGCTATTGATGCTAGGTGCTGAGGTTGTATTAACGCCGGGCCCTCTCGGCATGACAGGTGCCAACAAGCATGCCGATAAACTTGCAGCTGAAGGTACAAACACATTCGTCCCAAACCAGTTTGCAAACCCTGCAAACCCAGAAGTGCATGAACATACAACGGCTGAAGAAATTTGGACCGATACCGACGGCAAAGTGGATATCTTTGTGGCAGGTGTTGGTACTGGCGGTACGCTTACAGGCTGTGCCCGTACTCTTAAAAAGCATAAGTTGACTGTTAAAGTAGTGGCTGTAGAACCTGAAGAATCACCTGTAATTTCAGGCGGTGCTCCAAGCCCGCATAAAATCCAAGGGATTGGCGCAGGGTTCATCCCCGATAACTTAGAGACTAACCTTGTGGACGATGTCATTCGTGTGACCAGTGAAGATGCCCTAGCCATGGCCCGCAAAGCCATTAAGGAAGAGGGCATCCCGATGGGCATTAGCTCAGGCGCTGCGCTTTCAGCTGCCCTGCGCTTGGCCGCTGACGAAGCCAACAAAGGTAAGCTCATTGTGGCGATTATCCCAAGCTCAACCGAGCGTTATCTTTCAACACCTCTAGCCAAGGAAGCTTTTGAAGCTGGCAAAGCCCTACCAACGGTGGAGGTTGAATAACCACATGCAGCACGTGCCATTCCCTGATGGAACATTTATGGGTGAAGTAACCCTTAACTTTAACCCTAAGCGTTTTGAACGTACGCTTTACCAAGCCCTTTGCAATGCTGCAAATACGCACGGCCTCAGTAAACAAGCGACCGAGGATACCTCAGGCAATCCCAAAACTGACCGCATGGACTATAAAAAGCTGCTGACCTTTGCCAACATCTTGGCAACCAAGCTTGAAGACCATACCCAGAAGGGCGAGCGTGTGGGTATTCTGCTGCCTAACATTAACGCTAACATTGCCACGTTTTTTGCAATCACACGTAATGGCCGTGTGCCTGCGATGCTGCAATATATCGTTGCGGCTGAAACGGCCTATTCAGCGTGTCAGACATCGCAAGTCCGTACGGTTGTCACGGCCAGAAGTTTCCTTACAAAAGCATCAGAGCAGGGCAATACGCGCCCTCAGGCCATCATTGACTACTTCATTCAGCAAAACATGAAGGTTTTGTACCTTGAAGACCTTGCGAAGGGCGTAAACCTTTGGCACAAACTGATTGCCCTGACCAAGGCGATTAAAGACGTTAAAGACCCTCATATCGCAGCAAAACCGCACGACGAAGCCGTTGTGTTGTTTACCTCAGGCTCAGAAGGGGCGCCAAAAGGGGTGGTTCTCAGTCACGCTAATATTTTGGCAAACCACGGCCAAGTGTGCACGCAGGTTAAACTGGACCCTACAAAGGACGTTGTGTTTAACGCCCTGCCGATGTTCCACTGCTTTGGGCTGCTGACGGCAACACTGCTGCCACTTTTTGAAGGTATGGGCGTTTCACTCCATACAAACCCGAAGGACGCTGACCTTATCCCGAACCTGATGCATAAATCAAAAGCGACCATTACCTTTGGGACCAACAGCTTTTTTGCAGCCTACGCCGCTGAAGTTCTTAAAACCGATGGCGATTATGACCCACAAACCATTTTTGGCCACCTGCGCTTTGCGTGGGCAGGGGCAGAGGCCTTGAAAGAAGAAACCCGCCTTATGTGGCAGGATAAATTTGGCGTAACACTCCTCCAAGGCTACGGCGTGACTGAAACCTCACCCGTGATTTCCCTTAACATGCAGGATGCCCACACGCCACTAAGCGTGGGCCTTATTGTGCCAGGTACGCAGTATGCCCTCGTACCAATCGAAGGGTACGATGCTGGATACGAGCTTTACGTCAAAGGCCCGCAAGTGATGATGGGTTATCTTAAGGCCGATAAGCCCGGCAAACTTGTGCCTCCGCCTGAAGGTTGGCATAACACAGGCGATATTGCTTACGTAGATGAAAAAGGCTACCTGTTTATTGTGGGGCGCTTGTCTCGCTTTATTAAAGTCAAGGGCGAGAAGGTGCCTTTATCAGTGGCTGAAAACATTGCCAAAAACCTATGGCCAGATGCTGAGCACGGCGCCGCTAAATACCAATACAAAAACGGTGATGAAGCCATCATTCTGCTTACAACTGCGAGTGGGGTGGACCTAAAAGCCATTGAAGCCGAAATGAAAGCCCGCAAAGTGCCCCTGCGCCATATGCCAAAAGAAGTTGTGCAGGTGAACGAACTCCCACTACTAGGCAGCGGTAAGGTTAATTTGCGCGGTCTTGATGAACTCGCGGCTGAAAAGCTGGACGATAAATAGAGAAATTGGCGGCCGTTAAGTGTAACAAACCGCCCGTTTTTCCGAATATAATCATGTATATCCATTTATTTTAAGAAAAGCAGCCCACAGGGGTTGACAGTGTAGGCCATGGCGACTATAACTGCATAGTTCTTGTGTGAGGGGAAGTCAAAACCCTAATGTCTCTCAAGTAGAGCGGTCAACAGAAAGACGACACACGAGTACAAAACACCATTACCGCGGGGTGGAGCAGCCCGGTAGCTCGTCAGGCTCATAACCTGAAGGTCGTAGGTTCAAATCCTGCCCCCGCAACCAAGAAAAAGGCCCTGCCGACTAGGCGGGGCCTTATTTTTTTGATTTTAATGATTTCTCGGGTTTTGGACCAATTTGCGATTTGGACCAAATTTGGACCACGCTAAGACTTTAAAAACCAATTTTAAATACTTCTGCTTTTCTTCAATCAGCCGATGTAGCAATTCTTATTACTTGCCAAAACATCCCCTTTTATATGTGACAAGCCTGTTTTTAGGTGTGACAACCCCCATTTACATGTGTGACAACCCTATTTTGTGCCTGTGACAACCCTAAAATCCCATGTGACAAGCTGCCTAGAACACGATTCCTAATGTGTTTAGTACCCGTCAGGAATGGTGACTGACATACTTTTTAGAGTTGGCAGGATAGGGAGTTATCAGTACAAGGTTTTTTGGTGTCCTAGCTTTAGGGCTAGCTTTCATAAATTTGTGAAATCATTTATGGAGGTATAAAGCATGTTGAGTGAAGCTTTGGTAACAGTAAAAGGTCTTGTTGAAAATGTCCCTGTACTAACTGAGTCTATGGTTCGCTGGTGGATATATAACGCAGCTGAAAATGGATTTGATAAAGTTCTGATCAAAATTGGGGGCCGTGTGTTTATTGATATGGTAGAATTTAATTCTTGGTTAGAAATTCATAGGATTGGAAAATAATGGATATCAAAAAAATTAAGCTATCAGAGTTTTTTGACAGAACTGAAAGTGTCATTGCTAGTATATCTAGAGGAAATGCTGTTGAGTTTTCTACTGAATCAGGTGATTTTGTAGTTCTTGCAAAAGAGGACTATGACTCAATTACGGAAACACTTTACCTTTTATCTGGAGATAAAAATAGAAAGCGCCTTAATGAATCTTTGTTGGAAGCAAAGGATGGGTTGGTAAAATCCATAAAGCTCGACTAGCGTAGCGTAAAATTTTTGGAGCCAATGTGATGAAAAATTTCCTAAAGAAAGCTTTTGCAGGTGTTTTTGTACTTGCTGTAATTGCTCTATTCATAATTACGCTTGAGAATTTACCCGAGAATAAAACATGGCTTGATGCTGTCCAGGTTTTCACAATGGCAATAATTGCTTTGGCAGCTCTAAAAGTAAGTTTTGATAACCATTCGTTAGCTTTAAAAAAGACTAAGAGAGAGCAACTCAAAGAAGCTCTTTCGTTAAGGAAAAGAATGAGGAAATTTTCATACTATTTAAGAGAGAAGCATGGAGACTTACTCAAAAATGGTAGTCTAGAAGAAAAGTGGATTGAAGAGCTAGATAATAGCTTCCTTGATTGGTTCGAGGATTACGTTGAGTTCGCACCAAATAAGGAAGCTTCTGCTTTGGTTAAACAGTTTTATGATATAATGAACCTTATGGGCACATACACCTATCCGGGCTTTAAGGAAGAGGACCGTTTAGAAGTTAATACACAGCTTGCAAATGAAATACACAGCTTTGAGGAAAAACTACTTAACATAAGAATTTTCTAATTTCTTCAATTAGCCTTGTCTGATCAAATAAATGTATCCCCAGTATGCCTAAATCATTACATGCATTAATGTTCATAAGCGTGTCATCTACAAAAACACACTCCTGAGGCTTTTTGTTAAACCTTGTACATAGTTCCTCAAAATATAGCTTACTCGGCTTCAAAACGTGAAACTGGCCTTCTGAGTAGTTATTTTGGAATGAGTGTCCTGAAATAATATCTGAAAAGATATTTTCAGAGCTCTGACCAAACACCCTGTCTAGCACCTTTTCTAAGTGAGGCTGATGGTTGTTACTCGCAACCGCAATGGTTACGTCTTTGTTTTTAAGTTCTATCAGGTATTTAGTGAGCTCTATGTTTGGTCGAATAGATGTGTAATCAATATTTTCTGCATGAGCTTTGTAAAAATCCATCTCGCTAATGCCATTAGTGCAGCAAAGCCTTCTGATTTTATTTAGCATCCCTAAGTGACCATGCTTTTTACAGTAGTCAGTACACTTGCGCCATTCACTTTTGTGTATATCAAAGTCATTTAAAGTTCTTAGTAAGGCTTCAGATATTATTCTCAAACTGAGCTGGTTTGCTGGATATAAAACGCCATCACTATCTAGTATCAAAGTCTTTATCATTTAGCTAACAATCTCAATGTAACTTATCTAGAATGTTTTTTTTTAAGCAAGCTGAAGTATACTACTCATTTTACACACTTCAAAACTAGAAGTAGAAAAACTCCCTAAAACTTCTTGGTTACTAAGTGATTTTCCAGTATTTTCGGAAGGGTAAATATATGCTGCTGTCGTAAGACAAAAGAATAAACTCTACTAGAGGTGAGAGCTGTTTTTTACGAAATGGTCTCATTGTATAAAATAAGATTAGTAAGGAATAGAGCGTGCCAATACTTAACTGGTTAACACGAGATGAAGATGTGAAAGCGGCAGCAAAAGTGCCGTATCGTCTGCTGGAAGAAGTTCCTGACTTATCTTTTGGTGATAAATATAACGGCAATATGCTTATACAGGGTGACAACCTTGAGGCGCTTAAAGCTTTGTTGCCCTTCTATGCAGGTCAAGTGAAATGTATTTTTATTGACCCGCCGTATAATACAAAATCAGCTTTCGAACAATATGATGATAACTTAGAACACACAAAATGGCTTGCTATGATGTGGCCACGGTTAGAAATTTTGCATGAGCTTCTGTCAGACGATGGATCACTTTGGATCACAATTGACGATAATGAAGTTCACTACCTAAAAGTATTGTGTGATGAAATATTTGGTAGAAAAAACTTTATAACAAACGCAATTTGGCAGAAGAAACATACACGTCAGAATGATGCACGGTATTTTAGCGATAACCATGATCACATCCTCGTCTTTGCAAAAGAAAAAGAGAGGTTTTCAATAAATCTCTTGCCACGCACTGCTGAAATGGATGCAGGTTATAAGAACTTAGATAACGATCCTCGAGGGCCTTGGGGGTCGCAGCCCCTGCAAGTAAAAACTCCTAGCCAAACTGGCATTTATACAATTACCACTCCATCTGGCAGGCAAGTCGACCCACCAAGTGGTAGAAGCTGGGGGGTTTCAGAAGAAAGGTACTCTGAGCTAGTTGCAGATAATAGAATTTGGTTTGGAAAAACTGGTGATAATGTTCCTCGAGTTAAGAAGTTCCTCTCAGAGGTACAGCAGGGTTTAACACCAGTAACTATCTGGCCACATGAAGAAGTTGGCCATAATCAGCATGCAAAAACCGAGGCTAAGAAGTTCAACTCAGTAGACGTGTTTTCTACTCCAAAGCCTGAAAAGCTTATGGAGCGAATACTCCATATTGCATCTAATGAAGGTGATCTAATTCTCGATAGTTTTGCTGGATCAGGCACAACTGGTGCTGTCGCACACAAGATGAAGCGCAAATGGATTATGGTTGAGCTTGGTGATCATTGCAAAACTCATATTGCGCCCCGCATAAGAACCGCTATTAATGGAGAAGATCAAGGGGGGGTGTCAGCTAGCACTAACTGGAAGGGCGGAGGCGGCTTTCGCTTTTATCGCCTTGGTGAAAACGCATTTGACGAAAACGGTCAAATTTGTGCTGATATTCGCTTTCCTGTGCTTGCAGCACATATTTGGTTTTCTGAAACAAACACACCGTGGAATGGTTCAGATGATAGTCCTGCCATTGGCATCCACGAAGGCAAAGCCTATGCACTTCTCTACAACGGTATTTTAGGGGACAAACGCCCGCAGGGTGGCAATGTGCTCACCAGCCGTACATTGAAAATCATACGCGATGAAATTTCAGATGTAGACCCTGATTTTTCAGGACAGTTAATTGTTTACGGTGAAAGCAGCCGCTTGGGTGATGCACGGCTAAAGGCGGAGCATATTACATTTAAACAAACGCCGTATGGTGTGAAATCACGGTAGGGGGGAATTATGATTTTAAAAGACTACCAAAAAGCAACGCTGAACACATTGTCCCGCTATCTGGAAATGGCACGCCTGTATGGGCCTGCAGATTCTTATATAAAAATTGTCGCGGAACCAGAGATGAAACGCCGCCTTGGGCGGTATGCTCAAGATTATAAGCCGCTCAATGGCATGGAAGACGTGCCCTATGTTTGCCTGCGTCTGCCAACTGGCGGTGGTAAGACAATTTTGGCAGCCCGTTCAATCGGGATTGCACGTGATAAGTGGGTGGAAAAAGACTATCCAACGGTGTTGTGGTTGGTGCCATCTAACACCATTCGCCGGCAAACGGTGGAAGCTCTCAAAAACCCGCGCCATCCATACCGTAAACAAATGGATGAATTATTTGAAGGCCGGGTGCGGGTCTTTGATATTGGCGACTTTACCAATGTGCGCCCGCAAGATGTAAGCGATAACTTGACCGTTGTCGTTGGCACAATCCAAACGCTGAAAGTGGCAAACACCGAAGGTCGTAAGGTCTATGCTCATAATGAATACATGGAGCCGCACTTTACCAATCTGCCAGCCAATATTGATGGACTGGAAAAAATTGACGGCACAAACAAGGTAAAATTCTCGTTCGCAAATCTACTGCACATGCTTCACCCCATTATGATTGTGGATGAGGCACATAATGCGGTGACGGGCCTTTCGCGCGAAATGCAGCAGAGGGTTTCCCCAAGCTGTATCATTGAATTTACAGCCACGCCGCGCCTAAACAGCAATATTTTGCACAGTGCCACGGCGCAAGAGCTTAAAGATGAGGAGATGATCAAGCTGCCGATTGTTCTTGGGGAGCACCCAAGTTGGCAAGGTGCAGTTGACGGTGCTATTCAGCGCCGAAAAGAGCTGGATGACATAGCGCGAAAAGATAAAAAATATATTCGGCCAATTGTACTGTTTCAGGCACAAAAAAAGAATGAGGAAGTTACGGTTGACGTTCTCAAGAATTATCTCATTGATACCTGCGGCATTGATGAAGACAAGATTGCCATAGCAACAGGCGAACAAAGAGAATTGGACGGTATTGATCTGTTTGATCCCAAGTGCCCCATTGAATATGTGATCACTGTGGAGGCTCTCAAGGAAGGCTGGGATTGTTCTTTCGCTTACATCTTCTGTTCTGTAGCCCGCATTAAAAGCGCTACTGCCGTTGAGCAGTTATTGGGGCGCGTGCTGCGGATGCCTTTTGCAAAAAAGCGAGATGCTGTAGAACTCAACCGCTCTTATGCACATGTATCTGAGCCAACCTTTTCAGAGGCAGCGAATGCGCTGCGTGACAAGCTTGTTGATATGGGCTTTGACGAAGAAGAGGCGGCGCTCAATATTGAAATAGAGAAGAAAGGTGATGAAGGTTTACCTCTGTTTGGCGGTGGTTTTGGTGCAGTAGCCAAGCCCAAGCCGCAACTTACAGAAAAACTAGATAAAACGTTTGATATAAGTGGACTTTCTGACGCTGATCAAAAATCGATCAAGATCGAGCAGAATGATGATGGTGAGGCAACCATCACCGTGACGGGGCACGTATCTGACGTAGCTATTGAAAAAATTGAAGCAGCAATTCCAGCAACTCAAAAAGAGGCCTTTAAGAAAAAGGTGGCTGAACACAAACAGCGTGTGGAAAAAGAGTTGTCTAATGCGGCAAAGCAGGTCCCATTTATTGTTCCTCGGCTAGTGTCAGAGATCCAAGGCGAACTTGAATTAGCTGATCACGAGATTTTCGATGAATATAATGATTGGTCACTGTTGGATTACCCAACCAAGTTGAGTGATGATGAATTTAATGTTCGTGAAGATGCCAAAATGTGGGAAATTGACCTTGATGGACACAAACTTTCCCTCTCCATTGCTTCTCAGGATGAACAGCTTTCAATGGACGTTGCAGTTGAAGAGTGGACAGAAAATGCTCTGGCATTGGCTTTGGACAAATTATTGAAAGATGAACACCGTTTTGGTCAAGGAGAGAGAGTGAAGTGGTGCTTGAACCATGTTCATTACCTTGTTCATGATAGAGGCATTCCCGTTAGTGCTCTATGGCGCGCCAAATTTGTTCTAGGTCGTAAGTTACAAGAGCAAATCAAGAGTATGCGGAAAGAACAGGCTGCAAAGGCCTACCAAAATTTTCTTTTTGCACCTGAAGCAAAGCCCAACATCTCATTTGATGACGTTTTTGAATTTTTTGACGGGATGTACGATGGCCAGAAACCTTACCTTGGAAAATATTCTTTTAAGAAACATTTTCTCGAAATCGTGCCAGAAATTGATGGCGGAGATAAGGGGGAGGAGATGCAATGTGCTCTTGCGTTGGAGGCTCTGCCTGGCTTAAAGCATTGGTTACGTAACATTGCTAACCATCCACATTCTTTCAGGCTTCCACTGGCACAAGGTTGGACTTACCCTGACTTCATCGCAGAAATGAATGACGGTCGTATTCTGGTTGTGGAATATAAAGGGGCACACTTGTTGAACGATCCGGATACGAAGGAAAAAAGACTTATTGGTGAACTGTGGGAAAAAGCAATGAATGGCAAGGGACTCTACATCATGGCCGTTAAGGATAATGACGGACGGAATGTTCGTGATCAGTTAATGGACTTGGTAGAGTGACAGCATGAATACCCCATCTTTCACCAACTGCTTTACGGTCCGAAGGCCTCTATAGTTGACCAAAATTTTCTCCATCTAGGTATAGATAAAAAGCAGAAAAGAAAAAATATGTCGCGCTAAATATGGCAGTTTTCATTAGATACGGCAATTCAGGGCAGGTTTTTAGGCTTCTATTTTTGATCAGGAGGTTTTTGGAAAAAGCCCTCTTCCTCTAGGCGCTCTATTTTGGGCTTCATCATATTGTTTTCTAATGCCCATTGATGAAGTTTTTCAATGCGACTTTTAAGTTCTGCTTTACCTTCTGGAGACAAATTTTTCGAAATTGAAAGCTGGAATTTTTTCCATTCAAGAAATCCTTGACCATTTTCAATCATCATCATGTCGTGTTCTAGGATTTGCTCCTTTTGTTCTGTTTCAGTCATGTCAGGCAATGACTTAATGTGTCCAAAAAGATTTTGGGTAAACACATCCTCGCGCGCGATTGAGGCTATTTCTTGGATATAGTTTTCCGGCAGTAACTCCTCAATCTTTTCAATCTCAAATTCTTCCAGTACAGGGAAGGGGTTATCTATGCCAATTTTTTTTGACCAATCAAACTTTATTATACTTATTGGGTATTTCAACATATGAAGAGTTATCAAGATTAGAATGATTTCTTCAAACGCGGAAAGCCAGTTTAATAAAGCGTGTTCTTCAAATGTTTGATGGTTTGATTTGAGTCTGCCCAGTTGGTTGGAAAATTTAAACCCCTTTGTGTGCACATAGTTATGCAGATAACTTAGGGCATTAAACCTATTGCGAAGTAATAGTTTGTCATCAAATCCTGCAATATTCTGATTTGAACGAAGAATTTTCCAAATCTTATCTGTTTTTGGTGTATTAGCCTCCCAAGTATCCTTCGAGTGAAGCCATTCTTTAACTATAATATGCCCCTCATCATTGATGTTATAGTAAACGGATAACATGCCAAGTTCGAGGAGACTTCTTAAAGACGTAAATGCCTGCTTATAGAATCCTAGAAGCGCTAAATTACAAGAAATTTGTAGCTCATGAAAGGATTCTACATAGGGGAAAAAATGCCCAGAAAAAAGGTTTTCAGTTGTGTGTGGAATAGCTTTTCCAATACTTTGGTAGCCCCATGTTAGAGCAGCTATTCTTTCGTGAATGTGGATATTAAGATCAAAGAATTTCTCAGTCGCTTCGAGTGTCTTGATGCTGCATTCCGGTGTGTAGGAAAAAGGGAGATATCGCATACTCTAACTCTCAAAAATCTTACTGTTCATCTTCTCAACTACACTTCTAGTATGATCTTCAGATAGGTGGGAGTATCTCTTAACCATCTGCAGGGTTTTGTGACCAAGGACTTCTGCAATTTCTAACTGGCTGGCGCCGTTCATAGCTAGGTAGCTGGCAGCGCTATGCCGCAGGTCATGAAAACGAAAGTCTGTAACACCTGATGCTCTTCTTGCATTCTCCCAAGCTTTACGAATATCGATAGGCTTTTGTCCATCAAGGCGAGGGAAGATGTATTCAGTGGATACGTCTCGGTCTTCCATGAACATACTCCGCCACTTTAATTGTTCATCAAGTATTTGACGCAAGTAATCTGTAATTGGAGCTGTACGTGTTTCACCGTTCTTGGTATCCCTCAAAATGGCAATGTTACGCTCAAGATCTAAATCGTTATCAGTAAGTTTAAGAATTTCACTTTTTCTCGCACCTGTTGATAATGCAAAAATGACAATAGGATAAAGCTGAGGGTTAGGGCTTGCTTTGCATGATGAAAGTAACGCAGTTCTTTCATCATCATCCAAAAAGCGTATGCGTGCTTTGTTAGCCTTTGTAATTTTGCTTACACCCTGCATAGGGTTAGAGGCACCAAGCCAACCCCAGCTTTGGGCATGGTTCAGTAAAACTTCCAGATTACTTCTATAGTGCTTCAATGTTTTCGCAGACTTTGGCCTGTTGGGTTTCTGACCGTCTGCAAGTTGTTCTCTTTGATCACCAGCCTCACGAAGTCGAGAAAGTGACTTACTTATTAATTCATGACTAAGGTATGAAAGAGCATATTTACCAAATTCTTGCTCCCAAAAGTTTAGATATGTATTTTCCACGCGTTGACTGCTAAGGGCCTTCTGTGGAAGGATTTCATTACGATATTTTTCAATAACATCAGATAAGGTGTACTTCTTGGCTTTATTAGAAACAATTTGGAAGTTGCCGTCTTCTATTTGTGTTTCAACACGCCGTGCCCAAGCTTGAGCATCTGTTAGACGTTTAAATGTTTTGGCTTGAGTAGGGTAGCCATGCACACGGACGCGAGCTCTGTAAGTGGTTCCTTTTTTGCCAACACGCTTATCAATAACAGCCATAAATAATGTTCCTTGTGATCAGTTAGTAGAGATAAGTTAGCAGCCTTTATAATATTAGAAAACCATTTTTGGACCAAATTTGGACCACTAAAGCATAATAATTGCCAGTAAATCTCAACAAGTCTCAACAAGCTATCTATAAATAAATGTATGAAATGTAATGTTTATTATTAATATTAAATGGGTTTTAAAATATAGAACTTAAATCTCATAACCTGAAGGTCGTTGGTTCAAATCCAACTCCCGCAACCAAATAAATCAAGGGGTTAGCTGAAAAGCTAGCCCCTTGTTTTTTGCATTTGGCACAATTTTGGCACAGTAAGACCAAAATTGGCACAGTTACCGTCAGCAAATCTCAGCAGCCAGCGATCGAGCTGAGGCGGTTGAAAATTTTGCAAACTCACCCCATAATTTTCGTGATGACGCGGGGTGGAGCAGTCCGGTAGCTCGACAGGCTCATAACCTGTAGGTCGCAGGTTCAAATCCTGCCCCCGCAACCATTTTCAAGGGCTTGGCGATTGCCAAGCCCTTTTTCGATTCCTGACGCAGTACTTCACGGTAAGCCACGGCAACCCACGGGAAGTGACCGACTTGACAGAAAGTCCACAGCGTCAGTTAGGACCGCGGTCTGGCAGACTGACACCCGCAGATTTCCGCCGCCATCCATAAGAACAAGACCATTATGTCAAATGAAAGGGTCTGCTCATGGATGGAGAGAACATCCTGACCATCGACCAGCTGGTGACTGCATTTCCAGCTTTTGGCGAAAAGACAGTCCGCTGGTGGATATACAATGGCAAGAGTAACGGCTTTGAAGCCTGCCTCATTCGGATCGGATCACGCATCTACATAGATCGGAACCGGTTCATCGAGTGGCTTAAGAGCCATCGCCCCGTGCGGGACGTTCCTGAGGAACCCCGGCCGCAGGCGGAAACGCTCGAAGACGTTGAATAGGCCTTCGGCCAGAAGAAGGGGGGAACTGGCCCGCATCGGAGGAGGTAGCCGCCGATGCGGCTTTTTTATGCCTCAGTGATGAAACGGGTTCGGATCATAAATCGGCGTTCCATCCCTATGCTTGAAGATCGCGTCCTCAAGGTAGTTCACCTTCATGGCCGACACGACCTGCTGTCCTCTGTAAAACAATAGCTGGTGCGCCATCGGGAAATTCATCACCTCGTTTGGCGTGAGCAACGGCCTCGCACCTGATGACAGGGGCAAATTCCCGTTATTGATTGTAAGTCCATTCTCGTTCGAATAGCTGATTGAAGGCGTCGTAGTCTCGCCGCACATGAGGCTGACCCACTGGGCAGTCTCCACGTCCGCAACGCCAAAAACCTGCTTCACCGCGCAATTCGATATGATCGAGTCTGCCTTGTCACCGTACACAGCAGCAAGCTGCTTCAGATCCTGTGCGAATAGCCAGAAATTGATGCCATAGCCCGCCATGTAGGTGATGCCTTCCTCAATCACCTTCATTCGGCCCAGCGCAGGGAATTCATCCAGCATGAAAAGCACCGGATAATCGCCTTTTCGCGTGTAGCCCGAGAAGTGCTTAATCAGCGTTCCCATGAACAAGCGGATGACCGGGGCGTAGCTATCGAGCTTGCCAGGCGGAATTGAGAAATAGACCGTTATCGGCTCAAGCAGCATCCTCGGCAGGCGATATGTGTTCGTCGCCATCATCCGCTGCAAACGCGGACTGTCCCAGATACCCATCTGAGAGTTGAGCGTGCTCATGATGCCAGCGCGCACTTTTGGGTCGCCTTGCAAGAACGCTGATGCTGCGCGCTGCACCTGCGTGGTTTTGCTCTCGAGCATTTTCTCCCTGAGAAACACCTCTAGCTCTTCAGCCTCAAGCGTCAGGAAGTGTCGGAGCGTCCACATTGTGTGCTCTTCTTCGGGAAGCTCGGACACAATGTAGAGAAGAACACCTGAAAGCAGGTTCCGCGCTTCATTGTTCCAGAATTCGTCTTTGGCGCCTCGATCAACAATCAGAAGCTCTGCGAAGGACCGAACATCTTCCCAAGCTTCGTCTCCCTCTTCGATCAGATCGAAGGGGTTCCAGAAGTCTGTGTCATCATCGAAAGGCGCAAACTTGAGGACGCGATGGCCCATCTGCCGACGCCAATCGGCCGTCACTGCGTAATTCTCTCCCTTGATGTCGTTCACGACCATCGAGCCGCCGTACATCAGCAGATTTGGAATCACGGCCGAGACGCCTTTGCCCGCGCGGGTTGGCGCAATCGTCAAAAGGTGACCATCGCCTTCAACAGTGGTGAGGGCTTCCTGTCCCTTTTGCGACAGATGCCCTGTGATCAGGAAGTTGAGCTCTTTCTCGCGGAAACGCCGGAACATCTTTTCGCTCGAAATGCCGTTACCGGCCTCAATAATCTGTTCCGGCAACATGAAGTAGGCACTGCCATAGCCGAACCCCATGGGCTTTCCCCAAGGCTTTGCGCCCTTCGCAACTGCTTGTGCCTGTCCGCGCTGATAGCCTTCTTGGTATCCCTTCTTCATCTGGAACACCAAATAGATCACGAAGCCAATACCGACCAAAACGAAGAATGCCGTAGGGTCCATCATCTTCTCCCATACTTTACGCGCTCGGCGCTTCTCATGCCGAGACTATAACCACCGTTTCCGAGATTGCAGGCCTTTTCCGCCAGTTAGTCGTACGCGACCCGTTTCCGGGGCTTTGGTCTTGCCAATTCTTCCTTTGCTTGATCTCACGCTTGGCGGCCTTTCCCTTGTGATGGCTGTCTAGCGTCCGGTCGGCTTCAGGCGCGCAAAGGCGCGTCGGCAATTTCTTCCCCGCCGTTCGGACGAACGGCTCCTCGCGCCGCTGCGCTTCAAGAAAGAACCTCCTTACCCTCGTTCGCTTCGCTGCCGTCCCTTCGGGATGCGCGCAGCCTCCTGTCCGCTTGGTCGAGCCTCACGAAAGGCCGCGATCAAGCGCGGCCTCCAACAGCAAAGGAGGCAAGACCAATGACGACCAAAATGAAAACACGTCACTCACGACGCACGAATGTGGAACGCCGCGACGTTCATCAGCAGGTGACGGATAACATCATCGCCGCGATCGAAGCGGGCGCTGGCGAATGGCAGATGCCATGGCACCGCTCAGGCAAAGGGCTTAATCGTCCCGTCAATATCGACACCCGCGCGCACTATCGTGGTGTCAACATCCTCAACCTCTGGGTTGCGGGCGAAGCGCGCGGCTATACCGAAGGTGTTTGGGGCACTTACCGCCAGTGGCAGAACCGTGGATGCCAAGTCCGCAAAGGCGAGAAGGGCTCGCTTGTCGTCTTCTACAAAGAGCTGGAATTTGAAGATCAGGATGCTGATACCGGCATGACCTCGACCGAGACCCGCCTCATGGCGCGCGCATCCACCGTTTTCAACGCCGAACAGGTTGATGGATATGAGCGCGAACCGCTGCCCACTCCCGAAAATCCCGCAACGCCCATCGAACAGGCTGAAGCCTTTGTCGCTTCGAGCAAGGCTCTCGTTCGTCACGGCGGTGGCCGTGCCTACTACAATCCCAATCAGGATTTCATCCAGATGCCTGAGCGTGAGCGCTTCCTTGGCACGGATACCAGCACACCGACTGAAGCCTACTATGGGACGCTCCTGCATGAGCTGACCCATTGGACTGGCCACAAGAAGCGTTGCGAACGCGAATTCGGCAAGCGCTTTGGTGACGAAGCCTATGCGATGGAAGAACTGGTCGCGGAGCTGGGGGCGGCGTTCCTATGCGCTGACATTGGGATTTCACCGCACCCGCGCCCTGACCATGCAGCCTATGTAGATCATTGGCTGAGGGTGCTGAAGGCCGACAAGAAGGCCATCTTCACCGCTGCATCGCAGGCTTCGAAAGCCGCTGACTTTTTGGCTAGCTTGCGCGAGAAGGCTGCGAACGCTGACGCACTTGAGGTCGCCGCATAGGCGGCCTTATGCTCTAACTGGTACCCCAATCAGTTGACGCAAGCGCTCACGGATTTCTTCGTATACCGGCACGGCGACATCTTCTCCGACCTCCACGGTGACTGCCAGACCATAAGGAATGGCGTCGTCAAGCTCGCCTGCTGCTGCCTTGCAAGACACCTTCAAGACAAGATCGCCGTCGTCGACAAATGCCTTCGCCTCATCACCTTCCCACCGGCGGTGATAAACCGTGCCTCTCCCAAAGGCGTTGTGGGAGGGTTGTTGCTTCGAATTGCTGACACCCAACGAAAGCCCTTTGTCACTTCCAGGCTCTACCTCGAATTTCGCCATTCGGTACATTCGATGGTCGGTATTTAGCGGCGTGAACCACCCGACCGTGGCGGTAACGGCTCTGAACCCAGCCATATTTTCGAGTTGGGGTGGCAGCGGAATGCGGAATTCATCGGTTTCCTTCGCATGAATGGTGTTCCATCCAATCATGGTCGCGCGCCGCTCAGTACAGTCGATGACCTTGCCGATATCGACCATTCCGAACCCCAAGAAACGAGTGGCGTCCTCCCGCTGGTGTTCCCAGTAAGTATTCCCGATTTCCTTCGAAATTTCCGCGACTTTTGTCGCCAAGCCATCATCCCATTTTGCCGCATGAACCAGCAATGTCTTTGCGAGTACGGCATGGAAGGCTTCATTGACGCTAGGATGAGGCGGTTCTGCCGGAATTTCATCCAATGCTTCGAGAATCTTTAGCGCGCTGTGTGTGGCCAATGCGGTCGCTACACTTGTGCCGCTTGAATTGAGCTTCCTTGTTACTTCGCCGCTCGGACCTGGCGCGGCGACGCCGATACCAAAAAAGCGACCAGGCTGCTTGACCGGATAAACGGACATCGGGGCCTGATTACTCGTTGTTCGAACATGCTCTCGACCGCCGGGGAGCAAGATTTCCGGTTTTACGCCTCGCAAATAGCCGAGCCCGAGCGCGGAGCTTGGGTTAGGCAGGCACTCTGTCTCATAGGGGTCGAGTGCCATTGGCCCTGATCCGTTAGGTTCGATAGTATCTGCGTGGCACGCGCCAACGGTTAAGGCGTTCATGCCTTCTGATGGCGATAACAGGCGGCGAGTTGCGCGTTGCCGAAGGATTGCTCGCAGTAGAATGGTTTCGCGCTCTTCGGCGGAAGCAGCTTCAAAGTCAGCCCACGCTGCAACGCCCTCCAAGGGTATGGGATCTGGGATATTGCCAGCGCTGACGAGAACCAAAACGCCGTACTCCCACGAGAGGTAGTCAATCAGGCGTGCCCAAGGGCTCAGAACACCGGAAAATCGACGGTTCAGATCACCGAGCGATAGATTGACCACTTTGACGTTGGGCGCCGTTGGCTCAGCATCGCCCTCGCCGACAAACATCCTGAGGAAGCTCCGCCAAACGAGATCGATTGCCAGCTTATTTGGCGGCATACGTTCTTCCCGTTCGCCATCGAATCCTGCCTGCTGCGGATACATGACTGGGCGAACGTATAATTTGCTTCGAATGGGCGTAGTCGGCGTCGGTGCATTCAAGTCTCCATGCACAATAAGCGAGGCCATGCTTGTGCCGTGAATTTGCTCTCTTGCCTGACCGTATTCGGCAGCAAAATCATCGGGGTCATCAACCGAAAGGCGATCAGCCAATTTTGTATGCTGCGCCATTGGAAGCCCATCGAGCAAAGCCGCTCGAGGCGCTTGGGCTGGGTCGGGCGCATCCTCGGCATCAGCATCTTCAGCTTCAGCGAAATCGAGTTCTTGCGGATCGGTCACTAGCGATTGCGGCCGCAACACCATCACTTCGTCAAATGCCGCTAGTCCGAGGTCTGGATTGTCCAAAATTTGTCGGACGTATTCAGGCCGGACTTGGAGAAGAGCTGCATCATAGCGAATTTCCGGGATGGTCGCCTGATCGAGAATCTCACCTCCAGCCTCAGCAACCATTTCTTGGAATTTTTGGTGCGCGGTTTCTCGAAGCGGCGCACTTGTCCGATACCAAAATTCTACTTCGAGCGGGATTGGCTCGTCCGGCGCTTCCTCCAGATGCCTAATCCAGTCGGCTTTGGCTTCTTCGGTAATTCGATCTTGAGGCCCCCATGGCCGGATATCTGCCAAGTGGTCGAATACCTTCTTCCACTCTGTCCGTCCGTACCCGAGCTCCTCACCTGCTTGGTATCGCTTCCACAAGCTGACAATCTCGCGCAAAGCGGTCGCGTCCGGCATGGTGAAGTAGATACGGCGACGGATTGCCTTGTCAGGCTTGTCCTCGACAAAGAAGTCCTCACTAGGATCGGTTTCGTCTTCGTCCTCGCCTAAAAATTCCAAACCCGGCACATTGCGCCGCGCCCGGTCGAAATCGACCACTTCACTTGCAATTTCGAAAACGAGGGCTCGTTCGGGCGCGATTGCCGCAGGATCGTTTCGGAGCTCTGCTAGCTGTTGAGGGTCAGGGAGAACCTCGGAAAGCCTTTCGAATTTTGGTCCAAGTCTCTGACCTTGGCGTTCCGCCCCGGCTGGACGGACCTTTTCAACTATAACGGCTGGCTTACCTTTGGGAGATTCCCTTGTGGGGTTCGGTAAACTGAGAAGAGGACGTTCTGCCATTCATTATTCCGCCGCTTTTGAACTTTGGTTTTTGGGTTGCGCGCGGTCCTCCCACGCTTGAAGCTGTTCACTCAGGATCGACTTGAGCTGCTTTTCACGCATCGAAAGAACCTCTCTGCGCCGTATATCCAAAATGAATTCTTCGGCCTCGGCGTAGCTCACTGAACCTAGCCGTTTGACGACGTTTGCAGGCGAAATTCCCGGCGAACCATCAAACTGTTGGAAGTGCTTTTCCAGATAGGATTGGAGCTCTTTTGCCGTTGGAGCGGGAAGGTTCAGCCGAAGTTGAAATCTGCGCCATACTGCTCGGTCGAGAAGCTCTGCATGGTTCGAAGCCGCGATGATTACCGCGTAGCTTGGTAGTTCATCAACGTGCATCAAAAGAGAGGATACTACGCGCTTAATCTCACCAGTTTCATGCAGGTCGCCACGTTCCTTGCCCACTGCATCAAATTCATCAAAGAATACGACACAAGGTGTTGTGCGGATGAAATCGAATACCCTCTTTAGGCGCTGTGCAGTTTCACCGAGATAGCTGCCAATGAGGGCTTCATAGCGAATAACAAAAAACGGCACCGCGAGCGATTCTGCGATGGCCTCAGCTAATGAAGTCTTTCCGTTGCCTGGTGGCCCGACGAGCATCACCCGATGGCGGGGGTCAAGCCCATGCGCCCGTAGTAGGCTCGCGCGCTGCTGTTCTTCGATAAGTTGATCGACATTCTGCCGTGTCTGTTCGTTCAAAACGATGTCATCGAGGCGATGCTTTGGCGTGACTTCTGCAAGTGCTTCGCGAACTCGGTTTTGGTTTTCATAGCCTGCGGGGGGGAGTGCTCGACTTCCGTTGCCGTTTGTTTGCAGGGCGCGCGTAAGCCTTTCCGCGAGCACATTGTGCTGCTTCCCTTTCTCTTCTGCAATGATGTTCTCCACGGCGGAGCGAACGGCAGTTTTGTCGCCGCCGACGCTGGCTTTCACCAGAGAGATTAAGAGGTCGCTTCGCGCCATCGCATCAATTTCCGTTATGGTTCTTCTTCAGCTTTTCCACGAGCGCTTCCACGATCCAGTGATTGCGCGAAATTGGCAGCTCTTCCTGTTCGACCTTGTCGTCGATCTCTTTCAGGATTGCTTCGGGTATCCTTATGGTAACAGGAACCCTGCTCTTATCCCCGTTTCGATCTGCCATGCCATGAATCCACTATGATGTCACATTGAAATCATATTGACATTTGGCTGAAAAGTCCATTTTTTTGTTGGGGAAAGCCTTCCCCTGCCTGCAACCAGCGCAAAGGGTTTGCGCCGTTTTCCGTCACCCCTTCGAGCGGGGGAGGCCTTTCAGTCCCCCGCAACGCCCCCTCGGGTATGGACGCAGCGCAAGCGCTGCGGCGTTCTTTGCTTGACCCTCACCTTCGAGCTTATGCCAGCCACGACCGCTTGCAAGGTCGCCGTCCGCCGCTGCCCGCGACTGTGATCGTTTGGTTGGCTTAGGCTACCATTCGGGTGGCGACGGATTTCACCCCTTCGAGCCAGCTTATGGCTGCCTCGTGGCGGGGCGGCCTTCTTGCCGCTTGTCGCTCGGCTGGCGCTCGCATCACTTTGGATACCGCTTTCACCGATAGTGACGCTCGCCGCTGGGCAGAGGGTCAGGCGCGAACGGCTTTGCCGATTGGGCGACCAGCATGGTGCTGGCCTGTCTTTCGCCTTGAACCATCAGGAGGCGAGAGAATGTATAAACCCTATGAACCCCATCAGATTGAATGGCGCGGTTTGCCTATTGAAGTGCGCTACTGCCCAAGTTGGTCGAAGTCGCACGAAGATATCTACGGTGAGCGCATGGCGCATCTGGAAATCAGGGTGCTTGATGAGCCTCGAAGTCCGCTACCTATGACCGAGACGGGGTATCGGTCTCATTTCATCCACGCCAAGGCCATCGAGCATGAAGGAGGCCCTGTCGCCTATGTGCGCGCTTGGCTGGAAGAGGAGGCGAAGTCGCCCAAGTGGAAGGAGCTGGAAGCTGCCTCGCGGCAAATGTCGCTTCTATAATAGCTGCCGTGGCCTTAATTGCCCGTCTCAGCCTAACGCTGAGGCGGGCTTTTCTTTGTCGCAAAATCTGGAGGAGGGCGGGCATCGACTGCTCTGCACGATGGCCACGGTGTTCTAAACGCCGCTTTCCATGTCGGTTCTTGTCGGTGTCATGGCGTCTCTGAAGATCCTTTCGACTTCTGGCCGAAGTCGCCCTGGCCTTTACTCACTGGCACCATTGCGGGGGCGGCGTCCGATGCAACGGTGCGCTTGTCAGTTTCTTCCCCGTCGCCTGACGGCGACTTCCTCGCGGAACAAGAAACAGTCCGCTTCCCGTCCTCCACTGCGTTTCGTCCCTTCGGGTGCATTCGTCCGCCTGAAGCCCCCGCTCTTTGGTTGCCAGAAAGGCCGAACGACCCCGGCCACAACCAAAATCGAAAGGACGAGACCAATGACTTACACCAACGAAAAATACCTCGACATGAGCTGGGATGAATACACCTACGAAGTGGACATGATGCTGATTGCCGAATTCGGCGAACCCGCCACCCACGAACAGCTTTGCGACATCACCACCGCCTACAACAACGGTGTTGCACCGGGAGATGTTTTCTCAGCCATGGCCGAGGCTCAATATGGCAACGAATATGACGACCGTTTTGAAGGCTTCGGCACTTGGATTGGCGCAGCCGCTTAATCCACACCAGTTTTCAAGAAGGCGCTCCGATGGGGCGCTTTTCTTTTATCTCATCCTGAGTCGATGGAACCGTCTCATTTTGATTCAGCTTCCTTGCACGGCTGACGTTGGCGATGGCCAAGGCGTGAACTCATCATAGCTGCCGTGCTCTTCGATTGTGGCTGCCCCTCTGATTGACGCCGTTATGGCAGGCGGCGCCTTCCTGTCCATGAGCGGCCCGCACCAGCCATGACAAGCAGAGCTTGCCCATGGCCCGTGTTGCTCAGGACAGCAGCGGCTTCAGCCGCCCGCCTTTCGGTTGGCGTCCTTCGGGACAGCCACAAACAATCGAAAGGAAACACGACCATGGGCCTAGATATGTACGCCTTGACCACCAACCAGACACCACCTCAGCCGGTGGACTTCAGCGAACCTGATGATGCGAGGCAGATTCACTACTGGCGCAAGCATCCCAACCTGCATGGCTGGATGGAGCGTCTCTACCGCGAGAAGGGCGGCAAGGAAGATACCTTCAACTGTGTATCGGTCGCGCTCAGTGCTGATGATATCCATCAGCTTGAGATCGACATCGAAGCAGGCAATCTTCCGCCAACCAGCGGCTTCTTCTTCGGTGCCAGTGATGGCGACGAAACTAAGGACGACCTGGCTTTCGTTGCGAAAGCCCGTTCGGCCATCGGCGAAGGGAAGACGGTATTCTATTCGTCTTGGTGGTAGCGCTCCGCCGCATCAAAGCCCTCTCAGGAGTGAGAGGGCTTTTCTTTTGCTGGTGAGGTTAGCAGCGCATGGTCAGGATGAAGATGCAGCCTTTGGCAACCAGCGCAGCGAATGGTGCATCCGGCAGGATGTCGGGATGCAGGTAGACGACGAAGCAAGTAATGCCGTCGCCGCTGGGGCGAGGCTCGGCATGGCCGACCGGCTGGCCGTCGATGCTGGCAATAAGAATGCCGTCGCTGTCAGGCGCAAAGGTCAGGCGCGCCTGAGTGGTTGAAGTGCGAATGATGCCAGTCAGGCAATCACCGTCTTTGAGGAAAGTGCCGAGGATTGGCATGAGCTTACCCTTTCGTTCGTTTCTGCAACCTCCGCAGTGGCGGTCGCTCGCGAAGAAACAGGGATGGTCACTCAGTCCTGCCACCGATGACACAATCAGCGGGGAACCCCTCCGCCGCCCGAATGGGCGAGCGGGACGGGGTTGGCGGGGCTGGGGGCTATCGCATATCTGCGACAGGCGATCCGTCAAATGTGGGGGGGTGGGAACGAGCAGGGGCAAAGCTCTTGTTACGCGGTGCGATCCGATGGTGTTGCGCTGGCTAGGGCACTCAGCACCAATCTCTCATCCGTTCTGATAACGACTATCAGAGCGAGGCTTGATTGCCTTTTGCGGCATGCGGGGGCGTCATGTCGGGATCGAAGCTATCGCGGCTTCGCTCGATGGCCGTCACTGAGCTTTCAGATCGACGGGCGGTGCAGGGGTGTCTCTCAGGGGCGTTTTGTCCTGGCCGCATCCCATCGCTGCCTTTCCTCACATGGCCAATCATTGATCCCGTCGCCAGTCGCCGCAACGGCGCGCTTGCCAGTTTCATCCCCTGGCCTTCGGCCATTCCTCGCGAAACAAGAAACAGGCCGCTTGCCGTCCTCCACTGCGTTTCGGCCCTGCGGGTGCAGCGCCCGGCTGAGACGGTCTCTCATTTTGGCCATGGAAAGGCCCGCGACGGTCGCGGGCTTCCTAACCAAAACAGGAGACACATACCATGACCACCATCGCAACCTTCACCAAAACCGAGACCGGCTACATCGGCGAAATCCATACGCTGGCTCTGAAATCGAAGCTGACGCTAAGCCCCGCAGACAACACCAAGGGCAAGGCTCCCGACTTCCGTGTAATCGCTGAAGACGGCATCGAGATCGGCGGCGCTTGGAAGCGCAAGAGCAAGAGCGGCAACGCTTACCTCTCGGTCCGCCTCGACGATCCGAGCTTCACCGCCCCAGTTTACGCCAACCTCATCGAGCGTGACGGCCAGCACCTGCTGATCTGGAAGCGCTAATGACCCGCCGCCAGCCCGTCGCCCGACATTGATCGGAGCGACGGGCGACGTGGCCAATAAACATAATCGGAAGGAACCGAACCATGACTGAAACCCAAAAACCTGAACTTGTCGAAATCACCGTCGAGCAGCTCACCGTCTACCGCTACCACGTCGAGATGAGCGATGATGTGACCGACCCTGAAGCCATCGCACTGGAACGCTTTCGTGCTGGCGAACTGCCGGATGCTGGCCCAGCTGAGGGCGAGGAGCACGAGCTCACCACCTACTTTGTTGGTCCCGTGAAGCCAGAAAGTGCGGCGTCTTTGATCTACGATGAATGGTGCGAAGAGTATCGCCCTATCGCTAATGACCTCTGCCAGGGCGCGCCATATGACGGTCTGATGTTCGAGACCTATGGTGCCGAAGTCGAGCACGTTCGCAGACAGGATCGCGCCTGCATCTGGACACTTGTTCAAGCTGAAGACGAGCTCATAATCTTGAGCGGCTGGCACTTCGTGAACCGCCTTGGCTACTTCGTTACCGAACGTCCTTGGGGCGGCCTTGAGGTGGCTGAAATCACGCTGGACTGATGACATGCGAAAACCGCCCCCATTGCTGGGGGCGGTTTGTCGAAGCGATAGGAGCCGGTCGAGGCACGGGTCGGCCTCTAGGATTGGTAAGCTTTGGGTTTGTGATGATACCACATCGCGTACATTTCGTACCAGAAGTAGATGTTGTTATCCGTGCCGAGACCGCAAATTCTGCGACCATCTTGAGTGATGGCTTTGATGTCCACGTTCTCAGGTTTTACACGAATCCCGGTTTCATTGAGAGCGTCTTGGCGAGACGATGAAGATCGTCCGCCACCTGCCAATGCTGGTGAAGCCATAGTACTATTGCGCCGCATCCGTTGCCGGTGCGGTTCCCTAAAAAGAAAAAGTGGAAAGAGTCAGCGCTGACAGGAGGCATAAGCCTCGCCAGTAAAAAGACTAGAAGATGGCGCTGATGTCTAAGGTGTGGTGATCAAATAATACACTTACAACCCCCACCATGTCAGTTTTTTTTAGCTTCCATTTCGCTCGCCGCGCGGCGCTAGTGGTGGCATTTTCGGGGGTGTCAGGCGTTGCCTAGGAATTTCGCCTGACGGTGTTGTGGCGCTCTGTTGGGTGCTGGCGCTTGTTGTTCGTTGTTGTCCCTTGCTGTTTTTGTGTGCGTAATATAGAGCGTCGTTGCGGCTTATAGCGTTGTCGTTTCTGTTATTTTCCATACAGCAGGGAGGTGCATTGCAGCTCACGCTGACGGCAAGATGTATTTTCGCATACGAAAACCCTTTGCCTCTGATGGGCGCGGGTTTTCTGGCGAAAAGGCTCTTATGGCATTCGACCATCCCCCTAACGTTCTGGGGGAGGTCTCAAGCCGAGCTCATCATCTTGCGCTTGCAGCGGGCTTGAAGGGTTGCCCAGGCACCTTGTGAAACGGCATTGGAGGTAGCCCCATGGCGCGACCAAGAAAGGCTCCAGAAGACCAGCGCACCCGCGTGCTCAGCGTGCGGCTGACGGCCGATGAATATGCTCGCGTCGAGGCTATGGCGCGCGATGCTGGAATGCTTGCTGGACCCTATGCCCGCACCACCATTCTGGACAAGCGGCCGCGCTCCAAACCCGTGACCAATCTGGTGTTCGAAAAGCTCCTCTACGAGCTGACATCCATCGCCACGAACTTCCGCCAGCTTCACGATGCAACCGGTGAAGAACGTTTCCTAAAAATGGCGCGCTACGTTGGCGGTCACATGGTGGAAAGGCTGCTTGGTCGAAACGACCTCATCAGCCTCATCGAGGAACAACTTGAACCGCTCAACGGTGCTGGTCATGCCATCAATGGGCTTGCCCGCCGCGCCAACTCAGGTGCTGACCTTGACCCCGAAGATCGCAAGTGGGCCATGCAAGGTTTGAAGCTGGCGCTCGCACCGTTGGAAGAAGCGCTGGGCGAAGGCGGTCAAGAGACTGGCGGGTAGGGGCAAGGATGCGGTTCAAGATTCCATCCAAGCAGCCTGCTGCCTTTAAATCATCGGCGCTCTATCTGGCGGGCCGTACAAACGGGCTCTCCACCGATCGCGTGGCATGGATGGAAGCCCGAAACCTTGAGACGACCGACCCCTTGGCCGCTGCCGCCATCATGGAAGCGACCGCCGCGCAAAACCTTCGCTGCAAGAAGCCTGTCTATCATTTCGTCCTGTCCTTCGATCCGAAGGATGCGCGACGGGACAAGCTACCGCCAGAAGTGCTGCGTGAGATTGCGGGCGAGGCCATCGAGCGCATGGGGCTGACCGAGCATCAGATGCTTGTCTATGCCCACAAGGACACCAAGCATCCCCACATGCACTTCCTGATAAACAGGGTGCATCCCACCACCGGCAAAGCTTTCGACCGTCACAATGATGGGCGCAGGCTGACGGAGCTTTGCAGAGAAATTGCCCGAGAGCGTGAGCTCAACATCCCGCGCGACAAGGAACGCATTCGCGAGCTGGAGAAGGTGGACGACTTCGATTTGGTCGAAAGCCTCGATGCGCCAACCGAGGGCGAATACTGGCAGGCCAAACGCGAAGAAAGAGAACCTCAGATTGCCATGGGCAAGGATGAGGTCAAAGCCCTGCGCGAAAAGGTGCAGGGCCACTTCTACAATGCAAAGGACTGGCATGACCTTACCGCACGGCTGGGAGCGCAGGGCGTCTTCCTGCAACGCAAAGGTCAGGGGCTTGTGCTCGCCAAGGGTGAGCGCTTCGCCAAGCTCTCGCAGATGGGCAAGGGTGTTAGGCTGACTGAACTAGAAGATCGCTTCGGTGAGCGGTTCGACGTGTTCATGGCCGAGCGCATGAAAGACCTCGCACGGGATGACGCGCCGGAGGCGCAGATCCCAGGCTACGAGAACATGACGCCTGCCGAACAGCGCCGTGCTAAGAAACTTCGCGAAGCCCAGCTTGCCGTTGAGCGCAAGAATGCAGACGCCGTGCTGGAGGTCGATGCCGCCGACTTAGACTATAACTACTGGAAAGGGGTCGAGGCGGTCTACCGGGCTGGTGAGCGTCGCATCTCGCGGCTGGAGCGTGATCGCGGTTGGCTGAAGAAGACGTTGCCGAACTACGAAGCCCGCGAAAAGGCTTCAGAGGCTCAATTCAACCAGTCCTTGTTCGACATCTTCCGCAACCCGGAAAAGGCAGCGGAACGCTGGTTGAAGCTGGAACAGACTTTTGGGGTCGCCGACGCCGAGCGCATGGTGAAGAAAAACGCCAACTTGCTTGGTCGGATGAACGGGGCACGATATCTAGGGGCAGACACCGAGGCGCGAGGGAATGCGAAGCGTGCCTTCCGAAAGCTTCATCTGAAACGCCGTCGCTGGCGGGAGCAGCAACTCAAACTTGGGCATCATCGCGACCGTATCGAGGCCAACCGCCGTGCTTTACGGATTGCGCTGAATGACTTCGCCATGCTGCGATTGCGCGCCGATGTGCCGTTTGAATTGCGGGAAATCATGAAGGAGAAGGCGATGCGCCGCGCCAAGGCACTGACCCGCGCGACTGACAAAGCCATCCTTGCCAGCAACCTTGCTGAAGATCGCAAGATGGAATTGCTCCGCGCCCGTCGCACCTACATGGAGCGAAAGCGGGAACGCGAGCGCGATCGGGACTACAATCGCACCCAGGGGCTCGACTATCTGGACCGATGAGGCCGCTAGCGGCCTGCGGCAACTCACGGGCAGTTCAAGACTGCGCGGCGCGCTTTTTCAGGCGATGCTCCCACCAGTCGAAATAGCGGATTTTGCGGGCTCGAAAGGCTGGGAGGCCTTGAACGAACACCAGTTGATCCTTGGCTTTCATCGTCAGAATCTCGCCAGTCGTCATCAGCTGGCGTGCACCTTCGAAAGCACCTGAATGGAAAGAGCCGGCCACCAGATTGAACGGTAGGGACGAGCTTTGCCCCTCCGAGTGCATCCGAACCGTTGCTGTCCCCAACATGTCCGACAGCAGCTTGGCGGCTGAAAAGCTGAACATCAGTCTGGAAGCGGCCGATGCCGTGCGTGAATGTTGGTACCTCAAGTACGGCAGTGCCTTTGAAGGGATTGAAAAATTCCTGGGCATTTCGCCGCACCTGATCTCGGACTTTGTGTACGAACGAGGCATTGACCTTTCGGTCATCCCGCCGAACCCGGCGCTGAAACGCGAGCTTGAGCGACTGGTTGCAGCAGGGCATTGCCTTGCGGTGTTGAGCAATGGCTCGTGCCGCCATGCCGAGCGCGTGCTTGAGCATCTGGGTATTAGCCACCTGTTTGAGCGGGTGTGGGGCTTTGATAGCTTCGCTCATGGTATCTGCAAGCCGAACCACAATGCCTTTCGCCATGTAATGGCGGAGTGGCAGGTGAAGCCTGAAGAAATGACCTTGGTTGAAGACTCAACCTCAAACCTGCGAACGGCTGAAAAGCTGGGCATTGCAGGGCGGGTGTTGATTCGGCCTAACCAGCCTGAGGCTGGAACGCTGACTGGCATTTATACCGCTTGGGCAGCCGACATCAACGGTTGGTTGACTCAACTGGCATAACAGCTAGATAACAACTGGCATAATTGAATAACGACTTTGGACCGCTCCCTTTATGGGGGCGGTCTTTTTTTGTGCTATGATAATGGGATGACGCACAAGAAACAAAACCTCCCAACAAAGGTATGCCCCGTATGCGGGCGGCCTTTTACGTGGCGCAAAAAATGGGCTGATGTATGGGATGAGGTGAAGTATTGCTCAGAGCGTTGCCGCCGCCGTAAAGACCAAGCCTCAGACCAATCATCAGAAGCTCAACCAAAAGACCAATAACTAAAGCTTCACACCTGCGATTAACATCAGCAGTGGTGTGTTTTCTTTGCGGTTGTCGGTATCGGTAGCCGGGCGAAACATATCCGCGCCGTACATATGCAGGCCATTCGCTTTCAAGGCGCTTTGATGGTCTTCAATGGTATGGAAGTATAAAACATCTTCTGATGGCTTACCGTCTAAATCCATCGTGCCTGAAAGGCGCTTCCCATCGATATTACAGTTCTCATAAAAGGCGGCCCATTGCTCCATAGCTTCAGGGTTGGTGGTAATGAGGCAAAAGCTACCGCCTTTTTGTAAAACGCGGCCTAGTTCTGCTGCGGCTTTTGCTAAGTCTTCAAGCAAATGAAAAACCAGAACTGAAAAGACGCCGTCAAAGGCACCGTCTTCCAGAGGCAGCTGGTAAGCATTGCCTTCAGTAAAGGTGATGTTGTCGCCTGTGTAGCGTTCATTTGCACGGGCAATAAGGTAAGGTGAGGGGTCAACACCCTCGTACGTTTTATAGCCCAATAGCTTTTGGCTACAGATGCCTTGGCCGCAGCCAAGGTCAAGCACGTGCTTTGCGCCATAAACGTTAAGCCATGTGTTTAGGCGTGGGTAGATGTCTTTATCACGCTGGGTTTGCCCCGGCTTTTCAATGGCATCAATCCACGTTTGGGCTGTGGTTTGGTCAAAGGTTTTATCGTCCATTATTTAGTCCCTAGTTTAATAAGGGCATCAAGCAGGACGTTTGAGCCTTTTTCAATATCATCCCAACGGCTCCACTCTTCAGGTGAGTGGCTTACGCCATTCACACTTGGCACAAACAGCATGCCCGTAGGGGTGATTTGCGTAAAGAACTGTGCGTCATGCCCTGCGCCTGATGGCATGGTAAGGCGCTTATAGCCACGTTTATCAGTAAGGTCTTCTAGCATTTTAATCATGCTGTCATCGCACAGTTGTGGGTCAAGCCAGCTGAGTTCTTCGTATTCAAACATCAGGTCATGGCGGCGGGCAATGGCCGAAAGTGCCTTACGGCATGAGGTTGCAATGTTTTGCATGACGTCTGCGTCCATATCGCGCCCAACGATTGTAAACTCAGCCTCACCGGGGACGGTGTGGGGGAATCCTGGCTTAAGCTCAACCCGGCCGATGGTAATACGGGTAAGGTCGGTGCCGTCTTCGTCAATAATACGGGGGATTTGGTGGGCAAAGTCAGCTAGCCCTACAAAGGCATCTTTACGCAAGTGCATAGGCGCCGTGCCTGAATGATCCGCACGGCCTTTGAGGCGTACTGACCAGTTGAAAACACCTGCAATACCCGTTACAACGCCAACTTCTTTACGTTCAGCCTCAAGCACGGGGCCTTGCTCAATATGAATTTCAAGGAACGCCTTAAGTTTTGCAGGGTCAAGGCGGGCATGAAGCGCTTGCATCGGGTCAAGGCCAGCCTCATGCATGGCTTCGGTAAGTTTTTCACCTTCGGCTGAGCGGGCTTGCTGAATCCAATCAAGAGTAATTTCACCCGACAGTGCCTGTGCACCGAACATACCGCCAAAGCGGCCTTCTTCATCTTGAGTGCCAATCACTTCAATGGCGCAGTTGAGCTTGGTGTTATTTTCTTTAAGGGTACGCATGCACTCAAGGCCAACCATAACGCCGAGCGTGCCATCAAAAATGCCGCCCTCAGGCACAGAATCAAGGTGTGAGCCCATCACAATAGTCGGTAGGTCTTTGGCACCGTAGCGGCCAATAACGTTGCCTGCACCGTCCATACGCGCAGTAAAACCTTCTGCTTCTAGCTTTTCCATAAACCATTTACGTGAGGCCATATCGTCAGGGGTAAAGGCTTGGCGTGTTACGCCACTGCCGCCTTTAACAGCGCCAAACTTTGCAAGCTCTAGCAGGTCATGTTCAATACGTTTAATGTTGATGTTTAGCATGGGTTAACCTCTGTTTATAAAAAAGCCCCCATGGCAGAGGGTTTTATTGAAAGTGGGTTGAATTAGCGTTTTTGCACAAATTCGGTACGCAGTACTAGGCCTTTAATGCCTTCGTATTTGCAGTCAATCTCTTCTGGGTTGTCGGTCAGGCGGATAGACTTAATCACAGTGCCGCGCTTAAGGGTTTGGCCAGCGCCTTTTACAGGTAGGTCTTTCACAAGGGCAACTTGGTCACCGTCTTGTAGCTCGTTGCCTTGGGCATCGAAGGCTTTTACGGTGTTGCGTTCGGCGTGCAGTTTATCAAACTGCGATTGTGGCATCCAATCGCCGGTTACATCATCAAATACGTATTCTTCGTTGCTCATGGGCTTACTCCTTATGTTATGAGCGAAGCTTAGCAAGTTTAAGCTGGAGTGGGTATAAAAAAAGCCCCCACCATAAAGGAGGGGGCTTTTCATTTCGTGATTAGTCGAGCAAACCTTGAAGGTCAGCGAAGACGTAAAAGTCTTCAACCCAAAGGTTGGCATCGGGGTGGCCAAGGTCGCTGGCCAAATGTGCCACAATGGCAAACTTGTAGGCGTATTCATCCACGTACTCTGCAACGCAGCGGCCACCAGTGTGGCTGTGCAGATGCTGCTGACTTTCGCGGGTTTGGTTGGCCCATTCTTCAAGTTCTTTAACCAGCCGTGCTTCAAGCGCACGGTAGGCGGCAAGGTCACTCATAGAGGTTAGTCCTTTTTATCGTCGCCGCTATCGTTGCCTTTGGGGGGCGTTGATGGCGCGGGCAAGGCCAAGCATTTGCTCGGCTGCGGTTTCGGCATAGCCCATGCTGACATCGGTACTGATAGTCAGGCCAGGGCGCAGGAGGGGCGAACCCACCGTAATCGTTACGGTGTTGTTCTTGGCTTTTTTGTCGGACATTGAAATGTTCTTTCAGAAGTAAGAAGAAAACAAAGAAAGAAAAATTAAAGAAGATATATAAAGTCGTGAGGCATTAAAGCTTTTAAGGGCTGGTTTTGCAAGCTTAATTAGGCTACGTCCAAGGCAGTTGCTTCATGGATTCTGTCATGTGGTCTACAAATAAGCGCACGCGGCTTGCAAGGTAGCGCTTGTGGGGGAAGATGGCATAAAGGTTGCGCGCCGGGTGGATAGTATATTCGGGTAGTAAACGCACCAAATCACCACTGGCAAGGGCACCATGGCAGCTGAAAATTGGTAAAATAGTGATGCCAAGGCCTGCTTTAGCTGCCTCTAGCATAATATCGGCGTGGTTGGCTTTTAAGGTTTGCTTAAGTTCGACTTGCCCCGTTGTGCCATCAGGCCCTTTGTATGACCATGTGTTTTGTGCATGGTGGCGGGTATAGGCCGTTGCTGGAAGGTTAGCAAGGTCAGCTGGGGTTTGTGGCATGCCAAATTTTTCAATAAACGCAGGCGAGGCGCACACATAAATAGGGCAGGGTGCAAGCTTACGGGCAATGAGCGATGAATCAGGCAATGCGCCAATACGGAGCACAACATCATACCCTTCTGAAAGAACATCAACGTGGCGATCATCAAAGTCAATATCAAGCACCACGTTAGGGTATTTGTTCGCAAACTCAACAAGGGGTTGCACCAAACAGTGCGAGCCAAAAGCCGTAGGCGCATTAACCTTTAAAGTCCCTGTTGGGCAGGCTTTAAGGTCGTGCAGTTCATTTTCAGCCTCTTCAAGGTCTTCAACCACTTTACTAATACGATCGGCGTAAAGGGCACCTTCTTCAGTTAGGTTTACAAGCCGTGTTGTGCGGTTAAAGAGCTTTACCGATAAACGTTCTTCAAGGGCTTGAATATGCTTACTTACTGCAGGGGCTGAGATGCCAAGCTCTTTACCTGCTTTACTAAAGCTTTGAGTTTTAGCCACCGCTAGGAAGACCTGAAGCCTTGAGACTTGTTCCATTTAATTATTAACCTTTAGTTAAAATACACTTAATAAATATAGGTATTATCAATTACTAAATAATAATTATACTTTTTATATGGCCATAAGCAAGAGGCCAGTAAGGAGAAAATAATGATTAATGTAATCCGCTACGAAGACCTAGGCATGGCGAACCACGGTTGGCTTAAAGCCCGCCATCATTTTAGTTTTGCACGCTATTACGACCCACAGCGTATGGGCTTTGGTGCCCTGCGTGTAGTGAATGACGACATCATTTTGGCAGGTGCGGGGTTTGATATGCACCCCCACGCCAATATGGAAATCATTACCTATGTACGCAAAGGCGCAATTACCCACCGTGATAGCCAAGGCAATAAAGGCCGTACCGAAGCTGGCAATGTTCAGGTGATGAGTGCTGGTACTGGTGTGTATCACTCAGAGTTTAACCTCGAGAATGAAGACACAAAGCTGTACCAGATTTGGATTGAGCCTAATAAGCAAAACATTGAGCCTGCTTGGGATGCACATGAATTCCCGAAAGGGGCAACGAACGAACTTACATTGCTGGTATCAGGCGATGGAAAAGCCCCACTTAGCATTCAGCAAGATGCCCGCATATATGCCGGCCGACTTGAGCAAGATGCTGTATTGAGCCACACCGTTAAACACCAAGCTTATGTGTTGGTTTCGGAAGGGGAAATTCAGCTGAATGGTAAAGCCCTAAAAGCGGGCGATGCTGCTGAGGCAACTGAAACCAAACAACTTAAAATTATTGCAAACTCAGAAGCTGAAATCCTTGTGATTGATGTGCCTGAACTTAACTAAGACTTAATTTTACTAAAGGAATAGAACCATGAAAAAACTATTACTATCAACCGCACTTGTTGCAGGTTTTGCAGCCCCAGCTTTTGCTGAAACCACAACCTACACCGTTGACCCTAGCCACACGAATATTTTGATGAGTGTTTCACACCTTGGGTTTTCAACAATGGTGCTTGAAGCTCTAAAGCCAGAGGGCACAGTGAAGTTTGACCAAGAGAACCCACAAAACAGTGCAGTGAACATTACCCTTAAAGCCGCCCACATTGATGGTGACGATCAGAAGTTTAATGCGCACCTGCAATCGGCTGACTTTTTTAACGCAACCGAATACCCAGAAATTACATTTAAAAGCAAAGAAGTAAAAGTAACAGGCGAAGGCAAAGGCCAAGTTCTGGGTGATTTTACACTGCTAGGTATCACCAAGCCCGTAACCCTAGAGGTAACCTTTAACAAAGCAGGTTTGAACCCATTTTCAAACACAGAAACTGTAGGTTTTACGGCCTCAACAAATCTTAAGCGTACCGATTACGGTATGGACTACGGCGTACCAGCGATTGGTGATGACATTAAGGTTGATATTAACCTAGAAGCTATTAAAGCTGAGTAATACGGAAGGATATATAAAATGAAAAAGATTGCAGTTGTTTACCACAGTGGTTACGGCCATACCGAAGTACAGGCCAAGCATATTCTTAAAGGTGCTGAAGGTGTTGATGGCATTGAAGCTAAGCTTTTTAAAGCAGAAGACGTAACTGAAACACCAGAAAAACTTAACGACTATGACGGCATTATTTTTGGCTCACCAACCTACTTGGGGTCAGTGTCTGCATCGTTTAAGGCATTTATGGAGGCTTCATCAAAACTATGGGGCGAGCGCAAGTGGCTTAATAAAATTGCCGCCGGTTTTACAAACTCACACTCGCATAGTGGAGATAAACTCAACAGTATAATGCAGCTGGCAGTTTTTGCAGCACAGCACGGCATGATTTGGGTAGGTGTATCCGACCTCAATGGCTCACCAGACGATAATATGGGCGACCCTGAAGCGGTTAACCGCCTAGGCTCATGGTTGGGCCTTATGGCACAGTCGGACAACGCGTCACCAGAAGTAACCCCACCAAAAGGCGACCTTAAAACAGCCGAGCTTTTGGGTAAACGCGTTGCTGAAATTACGCTACGAATGCAGTAGACTGTTTGCGTAATTCAAAATAACAAGAGGATGCCCCACATGGAATACCTACACACAATGGTACGTGTTAAAAACCTAGAAGAGTCGCTTGATTTTTACTGCAATAAGTTTGGCCTTGTTGAAGTAAACCGTATGGAAAATGAAGCCGGCCGCTTTACGTTGGTATTTTTGGCGGCACCGAACGATGCCGAAGACGCTAAGCAAACCAAAGCCCCACTTGTTGAGCTTACCTACAACTGGCCAGATGAAAATGGCGATGTTGAAACCTACACGGGTGGCCGCAACTTTGGGCATTTGGCCTACCGCGTAGAGAACATCTACGAGACATGCCAAAAGCTGCAAGATCAAGGCATCACCATTAACCGCCCACCGCGTGATGGCAACATGGCCTTTATTAAATCGCCTGATGGTATCTCGATTGAGCTTTTGCAAAAGGGTGACCCTTTGCCAAAGCAAGAGCCTTGGGCCTCAATGGAAAATACAGGTAGCTGGTAATCTAAATGCCGTTAAAAACCCCCGCACATGCGGGGGTTTTTTTGAGTTCTAGACTTTAAAAGCGGAAACCAACAGATATGGCACCAAATAGGGTGTTGCCATCTTGGCCATCAAACTCTTTCGAGCGCCAGTTCAGCGTATATGAAAAGCGTGTATCGCCGTAAGCAAGGCTTACACCGACGTTGGCATCTGCCACCATGATTTTTTTATCAACCGAGTGGCTATCACTAAAGGTATTGCCATCCAAAAAGATGTTACGTGCCATGGCGCGGCCTTCAACCCCACCAAAGAATGACCATGCCCATACGTTTTTAGGCACAGAAAAATACCCATTCCCCGGGATTGCCGGACGCACACGCATTGGCGGGGCTTGCCATTTGTAGGCGGTTGGCAAAATTTCAAACGTACCGCCAGCAGCACCGTAAGTGTAAATGTTACCTAATGTTACGCCTGTATGTGGGGCAACACGAAAGGTTAGGGGGCCAATTTCAGTGCTGGCAGCTTCTGGCCAGCTGCGCTCCCATGACAAAATTAATCCAGGCTCGTTATCAAGTTGGTTATCCCAGCCCTCAGGTTCTTGGACATCAAGCGTATCGTGCACTAGGGTTTGGGTTTCTTCACCTAAGGCCATAGGGCCTACCACACCAAGGGTAACTTCAATATCATCTTGGTGGTTGCCGCTAATACTTGTAAGACCTGCCGAGCCATAAAGGAAGGCTGCATACGGGCGGTCATTAGGCTGTAGGTTCGGGTTAGAAATATCCTTTGGGGTATACAGGTTTTGCCCGAATGAGTAATACACCGATGTGGTGTCGTTTACTTTAAAGGTTGGCAAAATATCAGCCAGAGCGTAGGCAAAGTCAGGCGGTGGGGCTGAATATTCGTAAAATGAAAAACGAATGCCGTTTGTGTAATCTTGGTCAGAGCCATCACCGTAGTTATCATTTTCAGAGGTAATGGTAAAAAACGTAGCGTCTTCTTTTTTAATTTCCTCGGGGATGCGCTCTTCTAGTGGTGGGCGCGGGGGTTTGATTTCTTCAGTTGGTTGCTCAGCTTCTTGGGCAAAGGCGGTGCTTGTCGCGAATGATGCTGCTAGAAGTACAGCTGTGAATGAAGCAGGTAATGTGAGTGCCGAGAATTTATGTGATGTCATCTTTTTCTTGCTCTGTTTGGGTGGCGCTATTAAATCCGCCTTATTATGCCCAATTTTAGGCGTAAGAGGGAATAAAAATGCCCCCAAGCGGGGGCATTCAAAATTGAGGCTATTGCTCCAACTCTTTCGAGTAGTAGTGACCCGTTTTGGTAAAGCCACATGACTCGTAAAGTTTTTCAGCAGGGTCTGCGCCCCACTCTGTATCAAGCTCAAGTAGGTAGCAACCTTCTTCAAGGGCACGCTTTTCAGCAAAGCCAATAAGGTCGCGGCCGTAGCCTTTACCACGGTAATCTTCGTCAACTACAACGTGTTCGATGTACATCACAAAGCCGTCGTGAAGGTTGTGGTTTGGCATAAGGCCAATAACGCCTACAACTTCGTCGTCAACTTCGCCAATAAACATACGGTAGCCAGTGGCACGGGCTACAAATACGCGTTGGGCATAGGTTTGCATATCAAGGCCTTGAATAAGCTGACAAACGACCGGGTAGGCCTTGTGGTAGTCGCTGTCCGAACGTGCTTCGCGGATGTGCATAAGAAAATGTTTTGTTGTTGAATTGACTGGCATACCAGTTGGCACCCAATCCAAGTTCAAAATAGCACTATTTTATTGAAAGGCAAGCGGCGAGTTTAAGGTACTGAATATAGGCGGTATTTTCCAAAGCAATACTTGGCCTCATGCGGCTTTTGATGTATACATTTCATCTGGAAAGAAGATAAAGGGAGTAATCAATGAATATTATCGTTACAGGTGGCGCAGGTTTTATCGGCTCTGCTGTTATTCGATACCTTATTCAAAATACTGAGCACAACGTGATTAACGTTGATAAGCTTACGTATGCAGGTAACCTTGCTTCTTTGAAAGATATTGAGCGTAGCCCAAACTACGTTTTCATGCAGTCTGACATTTGCGATGCCAGCCACATGGACGAAATTTTTGAAACCGTGCAGCCTGATCTTGTGATGCACCTTGCGGCTGAATCACACGTGGATCGTTCAATCGAAGGCTCGGCCGAGTTTATTCACACCAACATCATTGGTACCCATACCTTGCTTGAGGCTGCCCGTAAATACTGGCAAAAAAGCCAAAAAGAGGGCTTCCGATTCCATCATATTTCAACGGATGAAGTTTACGGCGACCTTGAGGCCCATGACCCAGCCTTTACTGAAACCACAGCCTATGCGCCAAGCTCACCTTATTCAGCAAGTAAAGCCAGCTCTGACCATCTGGTCCGTGCGTGGGGCCGTACATACGGCTTGCCTATTGTGATGAGCAATTGCTCAAACAACTATGGTCATTACCAATTCCCTGAAAAGCTAATCCCTCATATGATTTTGAATGCGCTTTCAGGTAAAAACCTACCTATTTACGGTTCAGGCCAACAAGTGCGCGACTGGCTGCACGTGGATGACCACGCCGAAGCCCTGTTCCTAATTGCGACCAAGGGCAAACTAGATGAGACCTACAACGTAGGCGGCGAAAGCGAAAAGCAAAACATTGATGTAGTGAACACCCTTTGCACCTTGCTAGAAGAACTGGCAGCTGACCGTAAGCCAGAAGGGCTTAACCAGTTTACAGACCTAATTACATACGTTACCGACCGCCCTGGCCACGACCAGCGCTATGCGGTTGATATTACAAAAATAAAAACAGACCTTGGTTGGTCACCTAAACATACGTTTGAAAGTGGCATGCGCGAAACTGTGCAGTGGTACCTTTCAAACCAAGAGTGGTGGCAAGCCGTGCTTGATGGCTCGTACCAGCTAGAACGCATTGGTACAACAACAGGCGAGCCTGAGGCAATCCATATTAAGGAGGCTGCAGAATGAAGGGTATTATTCTAGCAGGTGGTAGTGGCACCCGCCTTTACCCAATGACGGTAAGTGTTTCAAAACAGTTATTGCCAATTTACGATAAACCAATGATTTATTACCCGTTAAGCACGCTGATGCTTGCGGATATTCAAGATATTCTGATTATCAGTACGCCTGAAGATCTACCACATTTTAAAAACCTATTAGGTGATGGTAGTCAGCTGGGGATTAACCTGACTTACGCCGAACAACCAAGCCCAGACGGTTTGGCTCAAGCCTTTATCATCGGCGAAGAGTTTATCGGCGATGATAACGTATGCCTTATTTTGGGCGACAACATCTTCCACGGCCCAGGCTTTACACAGATGTTGCAAGATGCGGCTAATACCCCGAAAGGCGCAACCGTTTTCGGCTATAAAGTCCATGACCCTGAGCGCTTTGGCGTCGTTGAGGTGGATCATAACTTCCGTGCAATCACAATTGAAGAAAAACCAGAGTTTCCAAAGTCAAACTTGGCAGTAACAGGTCTATACTTCTACGATAATGACGTGATTGAAATCGCCAAAAATGTAAAACCTTCTGCCCGTGGTGAGCTTGAGATTACTGATGTAAACAACGCCTACCTTGAGCGTGGTGATTTGTTTGTTCAGCCGCTAGGCCGTGGCTTTGCGTGGCTTGATACAGGCACGCCACGCTCACTTGCAGATGCTGCCAAGTACGTTGAATCAGTGCAAGACCGCCAAGAGCTTATGGTCTCGTGCATCGAAGAAATTGCATGGCGCAAAGGTTGGATTGACGATATGACCGTGTTCCGTCACGGTAAGGCCCTAGAAAAGAACGAATATGGCCAGTATTTGATGAACTTGGTAAAGGATACACGTAACCATGCCCTCAGCCAAAAAGTCAGCTAACAGTCTTATTAAGCTTGTACAGGTTCCCAGCTGGAATGATCCACGTGGGAACTTGTTCGTTTTTGAAAAAGACCTACCACCGTTTGAAATTAAGCGTGTGTATTACCTGACCAATACTGTTGAAAACTTCTCGCGTGGGTTCCACGCGCACCGCGACTTGCAGCAAATTGCTGTAGCGGTGAACGGCCGTTGTCGCATGGTGCTTGATGATGGCACCAAACGAGAAGACGTTTGGCTGGATAGCCCAAGTAAGGCGATTTATATCGACTCTATGATGTGGCGTGAAATGCACGACTTTAGCGCCGATTGCGTTTTGCTTGTACTTGCCAGCGCCGAATACGACGAAAGCGATTACATTCGTAATTACGACGACTTTATTGCCGCAGCAAAAGGGTAGGTCATTCATGCACGTCCCATTCCTTGATCTTAAAGCCATTAATGCCCCATACATGGCTGCTTTTGAAAAAGCAGCCGCTGAGGTTATTCAAAGCGGTTGGTATATCCAAGGTACAAAACTGAAAGAATTTGAAACCGCCTTTGCTGCATACTGCGGCGTAAAGCACTGCATTGGCGTAGGCAACGGCCTTGAGGCTTTGGCGCTTGTGCTGCAGGCTTGGGTCGAAACAGGTAAACTTACCGAAGGGGATGAGGTTCTTGTTCCAGCTAATACCTACATCGCCTCTATTTTGGCAATTACCAAGGCAGGTTTAAAAGCTATTTTGGTTGAGCCTGATGCCCAGTCATTCAACCTATGCCCAAAAGCAGCTGAAGCTGCGATAACACCCAAAACAAAGGCAATGATGCCGGTGCATCTGTATGGCCAACTGGCCGACATGACTGCACTAAAGGCACTTACTGATAAGCATAACCTACTTGTGCTTGAAGATGCTGCACAAGCCCATGGTGCTTCACGTGGTGGTATTAAAGCAGGGGCGTTTGGTGATGCTGCTGGGTTTAGTTTTTACCCGGGTAAGAACTTAGGCGCCTTGGGTGATGGCGGTGCAATTACCACCAATGATGATGCATTAGCAAAAGCCCTTTATGCGCTACGCAACTATGGCTCTGAGCAAAAGTATTACAATGTGTACAAGGGCACAAACTCACGCCTTGATGAAATTCAGGCCGCCTTTTTAAATATTAAACTTGAAGGGCTAGACGCTCAAACAGCCCGCCGTATTGAAATTGCAAAAGCTTATGATGCAGGTATTCAAAATGATGCCATTCAAAAGCCTATGTGGGCAGGCGAGGGTGACCATGTATTCCATTTGTATGTGGTGCGTACGGCGAACCGTGAAGCCCTGCAAAACCACCTGAAGGCACAAGATATCGAAACACTCATCCACTACCCTGTGGTACCGCATAAGCAAAAGGCCTACCCCGAGTATGCTCACCTAAGCTTACCTGTGACTGAAAGCATTCACGAGCAAGTGCTCAGCCTACCAATGGGCCCACATTTAAGTGATGCACAAGTGCAGGCCGTTATTAAAGCCTGCAATGCTTACTAAGCTTTTTTAGGTTTCTCTAGGCCAAGGCCTGCGTATTTATATGCCCCATAAGCTGAAATGACAGTTGCAATGCCACTGCTAATTACGGCCGCCCAAGCGGCACCTTCAATCTCATAACGCTGAATAAGTGGGAACATAAGCCCTACATAAGTGATGAACATCACGCTGCGGCCATACACAATATAGCGCACTTGGCCTGAGGTCATAATAAGTGGGTAAAGCGTAAAGGTGGTTGACCACATAACAATGTTCAGCACCAAAATCAGCATAGTGCCATAGGCGTGTGTATAGTCAGCGCCTGCAACAATTGTAATAAGTGGCTTACCAATAAACACCAGAACAATCAAAGCAACTAAGGCAGCACCTCCCATAGCGCCCCCTAGTTTGAACACCATGCGGCGTGTGGCGGCATAGTCTTTTGTTGAGTTAAGCCAAGCCATATCAGTAAACACAGCCGGTAGCATGAGCTTGTTGACGGGCGATGCTACTGCAGTACTAATTTTTTCCGCAATACGGTAAAAACCTGCGCCAACGGGTCCCATCAGTGCACCCAAGAAAAGGGTCCCAAGTTGTTGGGTGCCCATGCCTAGGCAGCTGTCGGTGTAAAGGCCAAAGGCAAACTTCCAGGCACCTTGTTGAGGTGAAAATAGCTTGCCCTTTTGCCAAGGCTTCACAACTTTTTCTTTAGCTTCAGCATCTAGTTTTTTAATGTCTTCCTGCATGTAATACGCGGCAACAGTCAGGCGAAGCAAACAGCTGAACCCACTGCTAATAAACATAATTAGAATAAAAGCGTTAAGCCCGTAGCCGTTCATAAAAAGGTAAATAACCAATAGAAGTTTCAATGCTTTAGGTGCAACGTTTAATGTTGAAATTGCATTGAATCTATCAGTTAAACGCAGCGTCCCATCAGCAATACCGCTAATAGAAGTAAAGACCAATAGCACCCCCATCCACGGCAAAAGGTGGGTCACTTCATCAGGTAGGTTAAAGAACTTCACAACCAAGAAATCAAAATTCATTAGGAGGCATGCCCCCACAATTGAGGCTAAAACCTCAAGCCCTAAAGCAAAGCCAACAATGTGGCGATAAGCATGAGAGTTACCTTCTTTAATGGCATCTGCCCCGTAGCGTAAAACCAACTGCCACGAGCTAAAGGTTACAAACTGGGTCAATATGGCAAGGGTGGTTGTAATAATAGCCAGAGCCCCAAAGTCTTCAACGCCAAGGGCTCGGGCCGTAAGTGCCATCGTGAGCAGGCCTAAAATACTTTTACCGCCTTCACCCCATAAAAGCTTTTTTGCATTACGAAAAGGGCGCTTCCACGCATCTTTTGCTGTAAAGTCAAAGGTCTTGATGTCGTCAGTTGTTTTAGGCTTAGTTGTTTTGGCCATGGGCGCATCCTTTTTGTAGGTGCTGTATTCTAAAAAGGGAAGGTGCTAAAGTCAAACAAACCTTGATGAAACCCCACAAATGTGGGATATTTTGGCCTTATATTTAAGGGGTTATAACATGAATACTTCAACAACAGATTTGGTCATCTTTGGCCTGGGCGAAACAGCAGAGCTGGCCTATGAGTACTTTACCCACGACCCAAAGTACGCTGACTACACCGTAAAAGCCTTTTGTGTGGATGCTGAATATAAAAAGGCAGATACCTTTTTAGGCCTACCAATTGTGACCCCTGAAGACGTTACAACACAATTCCCACTGGCAACGCACAAGGCGTTTGCTGCTGCCGCAAGCGGCCAACTTAACCGCACACGTGAAGCCCTTTACAACAAAGCCAAAGGCCTGGGCTACACGATGGCCAGCTATGTAAGTAGCCGTGCCTTTGTGTGGCATAATGTTAAAATTGGTGAAAACTGCTTTATCCTTGAAGACAATACCCTGCAACCCTTTACCGAAGTTGGCAACAACGTGGTGATGTGGAGTGGTAACCACCTTGGCCACCGCAGCGTGGTTGAGGACCATTGCTTTATTACCTCTCACGTTGTGATTTCAGGCTACTGCACCATTGGTGCTTACAGCTTTGTGGGTGTAAACGCCGCCTTTGCTGACGAAGTCAAGGTCGCAAAAGACAACTTTATCGCCATGGGTGCCGTGATTAACAAACCTACTGAAGAGAATGGTTTTTACGTGGGTAGCCCCATGGTTAAAAAAGAAAAAACAGCCAAACAGCTGATGAAGGTAGCCTAACTCAATGCCAACCTTTAAACGCTATACACCCGACAATATTCATCAGTGGAATGATTTTGTGAAGACCTCAAAAAATGGGTTCTTTATGTTTGATCGTGCGTATATGGATTACCATGCTGACCGCTTTGCGGATCACTCACTTATGGTCTTTGATGAGGGGGGTAGCCTTGTGGCGGTGCTGCCTGCAAACGAGCGAGATGGTGTTCTTTACACGCACCAAGGCTTAACCTTTGGCGGCTTTATTGTAGGCCGAAAAATGCGTACACCCCTTATGCTTGAAGTTATGGAAGGCCTAAAGGCTTATGCCAAAACAGAAGGCTTTACCAAGGTTGTTTATAAGGCTATTCCACATTTTTACCATCAACAACCCGCACAAGAAGACCTTTATGCGCTCTTTCGCCAAGGTGCAAAGCAAGTGCGTGTTGATGTGTCATCGACCATTGATTACACAACCAAGCGCTACAAGTTTTCATCATCTCGTAAGTCCGGCCTCGTAAAGGCCAAAAAAGAGGGGCTTACCGTTCAAGCAGGGCTCGACTTTACGGCCTTCTTTGGCATGATGAACGAAGTTTTGGCCGAGAAATACGATACGCAAGCCACCCATACTGCAGGTGAAATGACAAAGCTACACACAAGCTTCCCGAACAACATTAAAGGCTTTGCCTGCACTCGTGGGAATGAGCTTTTGGCCGGCGCCATTGTTTATGAAACGGAAACTGTAGCTCATACCCAGTATCTTGCCGCAACAGAAGAAGGCCGCAGCGTCGGCGCTTTAGACCTGCTGCTAAAACACCTGATTGACGAGGTTTACACAGATAAAAACTATTTTGACTTTGGTATTTCAACCGAGCAAGCTGGCCAGTATTTAAACGAAGGCCTTATCGACCAAAAAGAGGGCACTGGTGCCCGTGCCACCATTCACCAAGTTTACGAGCTGGAGTGTAAATAACTATGAGCTGGTCCAAACTAGGCAACGTCTTTAACCCGAAAGTCACCAAGAAAGACTGGTATAAAGATACCTTCCTTACTCCAACTCCCTTTCTAAAAGATAAGAGTACTATTCGTGTTTACGGTGGTCTGCGCGATGCCGAAGGCGCAAGCCGTATAGGCTATGTAGATATTGATGCTAATGACCCTACTAAAGTTTTGAAAGTAAGCGATAAGCCTGTTCTTGATTTGGGTAACGACGGTATGTTTGATGATAACGGTGTGATTTTGGGTGATGTTGTGCGCGCATCAGATGGCAGCATCCGCATGTACTACGTAGGCTTTCAGCTACCAGCAAAAGCAAAATTTTTGGCATTTACAGGCGTTGCGATTAGTCATGATGGCGGTGATACTTTTAAGCGCCATCAGGAAACGCCTATTCTTGACCGCGCCCCCAATGGTCATTTCTTTAATGCAATTCATACCGCGTTGTATGAAAATGGGAAGTGGAAGTTTTGGTGTGGGGCTGGCAGTAAGTGGCAAAAATTGGGCGATAATATTTATCCATCGTACTCAACTTGGTACGCGGAATCAGAAAATGGCTTGGATGCCATTGAGGTAATTGCCGAGTGCCTAGTCCCAGAAGGTCGAGAATACCGTATTGGTCGCCCGCGTGTAATAAAGTTGAATGGCCAGTATCACATGTTTTTCACCTCAGATACTCTAGACAAAGAGTATAGGGGAGGGGTAGCAATATCAGAAGATGGTATAAAATGGAGGCGTACTAAAATTAACTACCCTGTCACAGTTGGCAACGGGTGGGAGTCTGAGATGGCTTGTTATTTTGCCCCTTTTGTCGTGGATAATAATCTTTACGCCTGTTACAACGGTAATGGTATGGGGCGCACAGGTTTTGGTCTTGTAAAATATAATGGAGAATTAATAAATTATGGCAACGAAGCTACAAACACGTAAAACTGAGGCGCAAGCTACTAACCGTGAAAAAATGATGGAGATGTTTCAGAACTCTCCTATTCCAGCAGATGAATTGATGGTGAACCTACAGCTTTACACACGCAGTTCTGTATTGGCCAAAATGATGTACATCAAAGAATTGTACGAGCTTATTCTCGAAACCCCAGGTGTTATTATGGAATTTGGTACATGGTGGGGAAGTAACCTAGCATTGTTTGAAAACTTCCGAGCTATTCACGAGCCATACAACTATTCACGCCGTATTTATGGTTTTGACACATTTGAAGGCTATGCAAACCTTTCTGACAAAGATGGTACAGATGCGTTAGCATTTGAAGGTAACTACGCAACGGCCTCAGGATATAAAGCGTACCTTGAGCAAATGCTTGACCTTCATGAAAATGAAAATGTGATGGGTAACATGAAAAAGACTTTCTTGATTGAGGGCGACGTTACCAAAACATCAAAACAGTTTTTCAAAGACAACCCAGAGACAATCGTATCTTTGGCCTACTTTGATATGCAAGTTTACGCCCCGACAAAAGCGGCGCTAGAAGCCATTAAACCACACCTTACAAAAGGTAGTGTTATCGCAATGGATGAGATTAACTGCCCTGAGTTCCCCGGCGAAACTCAAGCTTTCCAAGAAGTATTTGGTACGGCTAATGTGCGTCTGAAACGCTCTAAGTACTTGCCAGACCGTGCTTACTTTATCGTTGAGTAAGAGGGAAGCCTACCAGTTTGGTAGGCTTTTTAATTGGTGTCTCGCACTCGGGTAAAGTCTTTTAGACGAATGTGAAGTTTGTAAGCTTTCTTGAGAAGTCTTGTTAAGCCTCGCGCCTTATGCATGCCTTTTAAAGCATTATATAAATATCGGTCATACGAAGTCACTACATAAGGGGATGTAAAACTAGTATTTACCCTGTGTTTTTTTGGTGCTTGCTTGTGAATACGTGCAAGACCTGCTGCAAAAGCTTCTTCAGAATGTACTTTGAGAATTTGTTTTCTGAATTTTTTTTGTGAGTTTAAGAGAATGCCTTCATTAAGGTATATTTCTATACTATCTTTAAGTTCTCCATAATGGGGGAAATATACACTCTCAAAAACCTCTGAGCGAATAGCCAGCTTTTTTAGAATAAAGACTGGTAATTGTTGTAAACCCACTTCAAGGCTAGTGATTTCAGCGCCAGCGGGTAGCGCTTCGACATAAAAATCTGCTGCATCAATGTATTTTTGGTATTTTGCCTTATCAAAAACGCGGCCGACAAGTTTCAATCGGCTGGCATCATATGCTTTTACGGCTCTCCCCCAGTGCCTGTCATTGGGTTCTACCCCTACAATGACAATAACAAGGTCATCATACTTTTTTAAAAGCTCTGTACAGTATTCAGGGAAGTTGAGTTCGCCTACAGGGGCATATCGCCAAGAACCACCAATGGAGAGCATAATGCGCTTACTTTGCGGCAGGTGTAAGGTTTTGCGCGCAGCAGTTTTGTCGCATGGGGTATCAGCACCTTCAGTCGTAATTGGGACAGGCAGAACGGTTGACTCTTGCACGCCACGGCGTGTTTGTGAAAAGCGTTCGCCTTCAGGGGTCAGGTCTACAACTATGTCGGCAATTGAAACACCTAACCAAAAAATGTGGTCAGCGTGGTTGTAGTAAATGACTGGGCGCAGAAAGTCTTCCGTGCCGAAAGCTAGAAGGGGCACAGGATCGTGCATGTGCGTGTGCAGTACAACTTGCTCATAGTTCATTGCAAGCTTACGAAGCTCTAAGCCCTTTTCAAGAGGTGTTAAGCCTTTTAAATGCAAGCATTTGAGGCCCTCACTCTCTAGGCTATCGTATAAAAAGTCGGGGGTATCGTCGGCATGTTGGTCAATAAATAAAACATCATGGTGGGTTTTTTCTGGGCGATGTTTAGCCCATTTTTCAACAACGCGGGTATGGCCGCCCGTTTTATAGCCCGTTGTCATTACATGCAAGACTGAATTTTTTTTGGGGTCAGAAGTGAGAAGACATGGATGGTTTTGAGCAATCTGGCATAGTAAGCCTTCAAGCTCTGGGCTGGAAAATACACCGCATGGGTTGGTTGCTGCAAACTCTGCGGCTTTTCGAGCAAAGTAAATTTGCCTATCTTCTGTATCTGATAATAGCGCGCGCGTTACAAGATTATCGTAGTGCTTGTAATTATTCTGAATTTTTTTATTAAGGCCGAGTTTCGGGAGCATAGCGCTTTTATGATTATTGTGTTACAAGGTGCATTCTAGTTAATATTAGCTTAATACGCACGAGTTTTATAAGGCAATGGCAACAGTTAACCAAACACTCTCAGTCATTTTACCGACCTATAACATTGAGCAGTACCTGCATCAGTGCCTTGATAGTGTTGTGAACCAAACCTATACCGACCTTGAGATTATCATCATTGATGATAACTCAACCGATAGCACCCCCGATATTATCCGTAAGTATGCCGCCCGTGATAGTCGTATTAAGCCCGTCTTCCATAAAACCAATGCAGGGCCCGGCCCAACCCGTAACGAAGGCCTAGAGCTGGCCACGGGCGCCTACGTTACCCTTATGGACCATGACGACTGGCAAGATCTTGATAAATACGAAAAGATGATGGCAAAGGCTGCCGAACACAACGCCGACATCGTGTTTTGTAATGCCCAAGAATATAACCAAAAAACAGGCTTTATGAATAAGGCTTACTATGTGGCCCCGCACATGTACGCTGGTGGTGGTGTTCTGAAAATCGAAACTGATCAAGACCGTGGTGACTTATCACGTATGTTGTTCCCACCTTGGGCAAAAATTGTTTCCAATAAGCTTATTAAACAGCACGGCATTAAGTTTTCAGCGGATGATAATAAGTTTGATGATGTGCTTTTCCATTACATGGCCATCATGTTTGCTGAAAGTGCCTACTTTATTGATGAGATTCTATATACCCACCGCATGTTCCCTGAGTCTATCTCAGGTAGAGCAAAGAAAAACTGGGATATGATGTTTGACCTTTTTAAAACATGGGACGAGCTAGAAGCCATTTGCCTTGATAAAGGAAAAGACCCTAAAACTGTTTTTGTTTTTTATATCAAAACTTTGGGTGGCTTTATGTACCGTGTGCGCAGTCATAAAGAGTTTGCAAAGCGCTTAAACAAATTGATTGACCAATATGGCCTTACCGCTGAAGACTTTCCGCAGTGGCAGCGTAAATTTTATTACCGTGCCCGCCAATATAGTTTTGGTAATTGGGTGGGGTACAAATTGTGGTACCCTTTAAAGCGCTCATATAAGTTTATTCGTGGAACAGTGCGCCGCAAACTGCGTACAAATTAATGTGTTGAGTCATATGCAAAAGCTATTATCAGTTATCATCCCTACATACAATATTGAGCAATACCTTGAAAAGGCGCTCGATAGCGTGGTGAATCAGACCTATAAGAACCTTGAGATTATCATCATCGATGATAACTCAACCGATGCCACGGGTAAGATTATCCTTGAATACGCTGAAAAAGATGACCGTATTAAGCCTATTTTTCATAAAGAAAACGCACGTCCGGGTCCAACCCGGAACGAAGGCCTAGAGCTGGCCACAGGTGATTACGTTACCCTGATGGACCATGATGACTGGCAAGACCTTACCAAGTACGAAAAAATGATTGCCAAGCTTGAACAAACAGGCGCTGACTTTGTAACCTGCGACGCTGAAGAATACAATCAGCGCAGCGGCAAAGCCTTTACCAAGCCATGGTATAAGCGCATTCAAAAACACCCGCATGACGGCAAGATTGATATTTCAACATGGTCGCAAAAGTCGCTGTTTATTAATGCCTACACGGCACCTTGGGCAAAGATTGTGCGCCGTGAATTGGTTGAAGAAAATCAAATCCGCTTTTCGGGTGGCGATAACCTGTTGGATGATGTTTTGTTCCACTACCATTTAATTATGGTGGCAAACTCGGCCGCATATGTGCCTGAAGTTCTGTACACGCACCGTTTCTTTCCTGGCTCAATTTCAGGCCAGTGGCGTGAAGGTGGGGATGTGGTGATTGAAACCCGCTTTGATACCTGGAATGACATTGAAAAACTATGCACTAAATACGGCATTGATCCTAAGTTGCCGCTTCGCTACTACGTGAAGAAGTTTGCTATTTACTGTTACCGTGCCGATAGCAGCCGTAAGTACATTGCAAAAACCAATGAAGTGCTAGACCGTATTGGCCTAACAGAAGAGGATCTTGCAAAGTCATACCACAAGTACTACCGCAACTTGCGCAACTATTCGCCCGCACGTCGCTTTGTGGTCCGCACCGCCCGCATGCTTAAAATGCGTACTCGTTTGTTGTTTGGCCGTTAATAGAAAATTCTAGAAAAGTTCAGCGTCTTTAAAGCTGCCAGCAACGGCATCTTTTGCTGAAAGTTGTGGGGTTGTGCCTGCAGGCCACTCAATCCCCAGGTCAGGGTCGTCCCATTTAATGGCACGTTCGTGCTCAGGGCTCCAGAAGTCAGTGGTTTTATAAAGGATTTCAGCGGTATCGCTCAGGGTTAAAAAGCCGTGCGCAAACCCAGCGGGTACCCAAATTTGCTTTTTGTTTTCAGCCGAAATCACTTCGCCAACCCACTGCCCAAAAGTTGGTGAGTTTTTGCGTAAGTCAACGGCAACATCAAAAATCTCACCGTCAAGCACACGCACAAGCTTACCTTGCGCCTTGGGCGCCACTTGGTAGTGCAGACCACGCAGCACCCCTTTTGCTGAGCGTGATTGGTTGTCTTGAACAAAAGTCTCGGTAATGCCTGCGGCTTCTTTTAGCTTATTAGCGTTGTAGCTTTCAAAAAAGTATCCACGGTCATCACCAAAAACTTGCGGGGTGATGATTTTAATATCTGGGATTGAAAGGCTTTGTACGTCCATCGCGGGTTTACCTGTTTATTAGTTTGAATAGTTTTTTATAAACGTATCAAGGTGTTCTGTCCAGCTTGGGAGGGTGAGGCCAAAAGCCTTTTGCAGCTTTGTGGTATCTAAGCGTGAGTTATGCGGGCGGGTTGCCTTTGTAGGGTACTCACTCGTTGTAATGGGCTTAACATCATCAACAGTGCACTTAAGCGGAATATGACTATGGCGCACAAGGTGGCGGGCAATGCCGTGCCATGTGGTTTCACCCTGGGGTACCAAGTTGTAAATACCTGCGTTCTCTGGCGTAAAGTGTTCAACGCACTGCTTTGTTACTTGGGCAATGAGGGTGGCATGTGTTGGCACGCCGTGTTGATCATTAATAATGGTCAGGGCATCACGCTCAGCGGCTAGGCGCATAATGGTGTTCGGGAAGTTCTTGCCGTCTTGGTCATAAACCCAGCTGGTTCTAAAAATAAGGTGTTTACAGCCACTGTTTTGAATCACCTTTTCACCGGCTAGTTTGGTGCGGCCGTAAACTGAAAGTGGAGCGGGGATGTCAGCTTCGGTATACGCACTGTCCTTAGAGCCATCAAAAACATAATCTGTTGAGTAGTGCACAAGAAGCGCACCATTTTCGGCGGCCCAATTGGCCATAGCTTCTACCGCTTTGGTGTTGATAACTTCGGCTGCTACAGCATCATCTTCGGCCATATCGACGGCGGTGTAGGCGGCTGCGTTCAAGATAACATCAGGCTTATGGTGTGTAAGCGTAGCTAGAATAGCCTCGCTGCTTGTAAGGTCGCACTGTGAGCGGTCAAGGGCCACAGCGTCTGTAAATTCACGCTGTAGGGCTTTACCAACCTGACCATTTTTACCAAAAATTAGAATATTCACCGTTTTGCCTCTTTATAAAATATGGGTTCATTCTAAGGGGTAAGGGCTCTTAGTCAAGGTTACTCTTATATTAGGGGTGTTTAGTAAAAATTAGTGCAGCTCTATATAAGATAATTGTACATACATATAAAAACAAAACACAATCATCAGTAACGTAACAAGTAGGAACGGAACCCCCTTATGAAGAAACATTTACTTTTTACCGCTATTTGCGCCCTACCACTGGGCCTAGCCGCTTGCGGTGGTGGCGGAGCCATGGAAGCACATAACCTTAATGCCACAATGGGGCAGGAGCTTATTGACCTTAAAGCCGCATACGATAAAGACATCCTGACCGAGCGTGAATATAACCGCGCCAAGAAAGACATTATGAAGCTTTATGACCGCTAATGGCTTTAGCATGAATAATAAAAACCTCCCAATCGGGAGGTTTTTTATTCTAGGCGTATTCGCTCCATATAATGCTATTATTGCATGCGACATACTTTGCAATTAAGTGCTGGAAAAAATGCTATGAATACACGCTTATCGATATCTATTGGGGTTTATATTGTTTGGGTCCTTATAACTTTGCTGGGTGCAAAGTGGCTTTTGGGGGGTGAAGAAGCTGCCCTTATTGAGTTGGTAAAGAATGGTATCGGCTGGCAGTTTGTGGGTGGTGTAGCCCTTCTTGTGGCCGCTATTTTTGTATTTAAGTGGCAAGACCTTCAGTTTTCTCTGCCCCATAGTGTTGGACGGGTGATGTGGTTCCCTGTTCTTATTTTAGCAGCGCTAAGCTCAATGATTTTTGTTACGGGCTTGCCTGAGCCACGCATTATTTTCTTTATCGCATTAAACACCCTTTTGGTTGGGGCTTCTGAGGAAATTATGTTCCGTGGGGTTTTGTTTCGTGCATTTTTGACAACCTGTAAGCTTTGGCCAGCAATTATCCTAACTACCGTTTTGTTTGGGGCTGTACATGTGCTTAATGGCTTTAATACAGGCGAGTGGGGGATGGCCGCAACTCAGGCTGTGACAGCGAGTATGAGTGGCCTCCTTTTTATTGCTATTGTTATTCGTACAGGCTCATTGTGGTCAGCCATCGTGTACCACTTTTTGTGGGATTGTTCGCTGTTCTTGATGAATGCCGCACATGAGCCAGCAGCAGCGAACACCGTAAACGAAGCTGTAACGCTAATACCAGCGCTGGCGCTGCTTATCCTTATTGCTCTGCCAAACTTTTTATGTGGTTTGTTTTTGTTACGGAAAGTACGTCATAAGACCTTTTTTGAAGGCCAATAAACAGAGCGCACAAAAAAACCTCCCGATTGGGAGGTTTTTAAATAATGGAGGTGTGTAAAGGCTAAACGAAAAATTCTCTAGCCTAAGCTTAGTGGGGATTTGTCTTTTTTATGGGAGGATTATACCCCATAATCACAAGTGATAAGTTTTAATCTGACATGACCCGTGAGAGGGAGAAAATGGCATTTATCAAACAAAATTTTTTAAAACTACTGCTTCTATTCTTATTTGTGTTTGTAAGCTCAACCACATATAAAGTGAGTTCAAGGCTATATAATTCTATATTAGAGCTTGGCAAAGAAGAGTTCTATTCACTTGAAATTCCATACGACATTGCTGAAGAGTACGCAAAACTTCGTCTGCTCATCTTTCTAGATGTTTCAACGCAAAAAGTGGTTCCAATTAATTGGCTTGTCAAAAAGGTCACGCAAAGTCGTGTGGAAGGCCACAGAAATAATATAGAGAGTAAAATTCCAAAGAATTCTCTACTGAGCGTTTATGTAATGTATCTTACAGATATCTTGCCAATAAAGCTTAGTGATAGCTCAGAGTATCACACAAACCATATTCTAGTTGACCAAGCCCTTCGAAGACTGTCTACCAGCAAGGCATTTAGTGAGCATTTCAATATTGCTATAAGGCCAGCACTTACAGCAAGGCTTGTTGGCATGCTACACAATCTTAACTTTAAAGATTTAGATAGCGCCCAGAAGTTTATATCAACAATTAATTCTAGTAACCCAGAGCAAGTTTATAAAAAGACATTGGGTAATTACATTCCAGGCTTAGATGAGGCATTCAAAGTCCTTAACATAGAGCATCCTCAGTCCAGGACTTACCTAGGTCTTGAATACGATAAATATTTGCTTGCTGGATACACAGGAGCATATTTGATTTCAATATCTGAGGTTTGGAAACAAGTTAACCCCGCAACTTATCAAGCATATTTTTGCTCTAAAAAACTCCAAAATTTGTTGGCAGAAAGCAAAGAGGCAAACTTAAAGACCATTAACCTTTTCAAAACGAAGAGTTTCATAGATTCTAACCAGTATCAAAGCTTTTATAGCCAGATTAACAGCTACCAAAATATTTTTATAAATTACGAAACAGAGTGCCCCTAGGGGGGGAGACAGCACCGCTGAGAAAAGTCTACGGGTACGGGTGAAAGCAAAAACCCCGCTGTGGGCGGGGTGTTGGGGGAAAGTCTCTGGGTTGTGTGGCAACCCAAGACTTAATGGCGGTGCTGTCAGACTAAACTAAAAAGTCTCAGCTAAAGTTTATATGAA
>CERC01059189.1_pt1 | contig 53302 bp, 52 predicted proteins | sample 530921 | NCBI WGS metagenome assembly CERC01 (sample SAMEA2621099, study PRJEB7988) | marine metagenome | isolation source: saline water (ENVO:00002010), including
AAAACAATTGGAGCAGAAGCAGACGGAATACGCTCATGAGTCAATTGTTGGTGTCGCTTCAAAGGCTTCGTACTTTTCTAATTCCACTTTGGTGAGTAGGTATATTTTAAACTACTCATTTGATCGTTGTTACCGTAAGAAAAACTACAATATGTGTCTTGTAGTCTACGGCTCATACAAAAAAGTTTTTCGGGATGTTCGTGATCGAATCCTTGAAGTTGCTGTAAGTAATCTACAGCTTTTAAGTGTTCGTGATAACCCAAGTCGAACTAGTCAAAAAAGAGAGGCAAACGTCGTTGAATCTATTAATTCATTTTATACAGCTTTGAGGAGAAATAGAACAGATGCTGAAATAGAAGAAAGAATAAAAGAGATTTATGAAAATATAGACACCGTTATACCTGAAGAAGTCATGTTCTATTATAAAAAGTTCCTTAATTAGGTTCCATGCACTTTTGGTTTCGCAAGTGCAAATATAGATTAATAAGATTTCCTTAATTGGAAATTATTTTATCTTAAGTTCATGCCAAGAAAGAATTTAATCAGAACAAATCTTCATCCCTATCATGTAACTATACGTTCGAATAATCGCGAATGGTTTGAACTTCCTCTTCGTGAGGTATGGGATATTTGCATAGAGGCCTTGAAATTTGCTAACCGTCAATATCCCGTTAAGCTTCAGGCGTTTGTTTTAATGTCAAATCATTATCATTTGATGTTATGGACTCCAAATTGTGATCTCGATAAATTTATGTATGTTTTTAATTCAAAAATAAGTAAGTCGATTCGAAAGAAAACAGGGAGAATTAATCGAATCTTTGGAGATCGTTATAAGTGGTCTGTGATTGAAGATGTAAATTACTTTCGTACCTGCTTACGGTATATTTATCAAAACCCAGTAAAGGCCAATATCGTTCTTAGGTGCGAAGAATATGTATATTCTTCAGTTTTCTATGTTATCAGAGATTTTGATTTAGATATCGATTGGTTTTGTCCGCTTCTTGAAGATAGGGAAGAGTTTATTGAATGGATGAATAAAACAGAGGAAAATTCTGTTAATATAAAAAAAGCTTTGCAAAGGCCAATCTTCAAAATTCCCAATCAACGTAGCTCTCGTAGAAAAGGATAAAATGACAAGATTTCTTTATCTCATATTTAAAATGATTTCCTGATCTGAAGTTTAATCTACTTAGCAGGTGCGAAACCAAAAGTGCATGGCACCTTTATTTCGAAACCAAAAGTGCATGGCACCTTTATTTGTAAGTACATTTAAATTCTTGAGTGATCATAGGAAAGAAGTAGTAGCTCATATCTGTCGCACCATTTTCAATGGGTGTAAAAGAAAAGACTGCGTGATTAAGGGGCTTTTCCATTTTCTTAAAATGAACCTCAAGAGCATCTGAGTTTTTTTGAATTCTTACATATCTAAATTGAGCATTACTATAGGTGGTCTTCTTTCCATAGTAATCTTGAAGAACTTCATTTTCTTGATCATAAGTGGTTAGCTCTTTTCTTGTTTCCATACAGAAAGGATTAACTGGTCCTGCACTCATGCATGTATCATTGGAGATCTTTGTAGGTGCGTTGATATCATCAAATTTAACATTGGTGATAAAGGCCCTGTTACTGTCGTTGAAAGTAATCCACGCCGAATAATTGCTTCCTGCTCCTTCTTTAAAAGTTGCATATTCTGGACATTCTCCCTCTAGGTTGGTGAGTAACCTATAGGTTCCAAGAAAAGAAGAACTTACTTTTTGAGCGACTTCACTCTCTGCCCCCATAAGACTAAGGGATAGAGTGGAGATTAAGGCGATTATAGACACTTTCATAGAGACCTCTAAATTATAATTCTAGGGGCTTTCTCTAATAGTTTTCATGGATTTTCAAGTCTTATAAGGCCGGCCGTACTTTTTACTGTATTTGCTTTCTTTTCTTAGGGATTTAGAGTTGCAAGAGGGGAGTTCATACCAAGAAGTGGTATAACGTGGAGAGTTAAAATCCCTTCTCATTTTCCAGGTATGGTGGTCGGTGCCACAGGCGAGGGAGAAGAGGGTCCTTTTTCCTTCGCGATGATTGATGTGATCCATTACTTTCATGAGCATTTCTTCTTTATATTGTTTCGCTTCTTTAGAAACTTCTGAATGAGAGTTTTCTTGTTCAAAAAGACTGAGCTGATATTCATGTTCATCTTGAAGCTGTCTAACCCTAACTCCTGACTTCTTATATTCAAGTCCTGGAGTCCATATCTTTTCAAGGGCCTTAAGGGCCAGCTTGATAAGGGCAAAGGTATTATTTTGGGGACGTTGAAAGCGAAGGACATGAGAGGCGGCATATTGAATAATCCCTTCTTTATAGGGGTTAGTCCGCACATAGACGAGTACTTCATAACAAAGGGAGTTCTGGAGTCGCAATTGAGCTGCCACACTGCTTGCATGGGAAGCGATTGATTCTTGTAGGGCCCTTTTTTCAAAGACACCACGGCCGAATGTTCGAGAACTCATCATTTCTTTCTTCTTTTCATGTTCCAATGTCAAAGGAAAGCAGGAGATCCCTCGCAATTCATCTTGAATTTGGCGTCCGACTTTAGTGAGAATCTTTTGAATCAGATGATGATTAGAGAAGTCACGAAAGTCCTTAGCGTGATGAATACCGTGGAGCTTTAGACTTAGGGAACGGCCTTTGGCGACCCCCCATAGGTTGGAGACTTTTATTTGAGAAAGATAGGGATCAAAGTCTCTTGCCTCCTGAAAACCAAAGACGCCCTTATGTTGGGGATCTTTTTTTGCTATTCGGCAGGCAACTTTGGCGAGAACCTTTGTGGGGGCTATACCGATGGCCACCGGGATCTTTGCTCTGCGGGCAATTTCCTCTTTGATTTTCTGAGCATAGGCCAAGGGATTATCTATTCCACTGAGGTCGATAAACGCCTCATCTACCGAATAGACCTCCACAAAAGGGGAGAAGCTTTTAAGGATATTCATGACTCGACGAGAGATGTCGGTGTACAAAGAAAAGTTGGAAGAGAAAATATGAACCTCATGTTTATCGCAGAGGCTCTTTATTTGAAAGTAGGGAGCTCCCATTCCAATGCCTAAGGCCTTAGCCTCGGGAGTGCGTGAAACGGCACATCCATCATTATTGGAAAGGACAACCACAGGCTTATCTTTTAATTCGGGCCTGAAAATACGCTCGCAATTGCAATAAAAGGAATTACAATCAATAAGGGCAAGAAGACTTAGGCCTTTCATCGTTTAGGAGCCACACCTTCTTATAACGCCCGTAACGACTCCAAAAACTTGGAACTCACTTTCTTCTTCGATAGGAAGGGGACGATAGCGTGGATTCTCTGAATGGAGGCTGGCCATTGTTCCTCGAAAGAGAAGCCTCTTGCATAGGCGTTGACCCTCGTAGAAAGCAATAATAATTTGACCACTGCGGGGTTTAAGAGAACCATCGACAATGAGGATGTCGCCCTCTTCAATAAACGGGGCCATACTATCGCCTTGGGCCTTGAAATAAAAAGTGGCCTCTCGGTCTTGGATGAGAAGTTCATCGAGGGATAGACGGTCCTCGGTAAAGTCATCAGCAATTCCAAAGAGGCCACAGCTTGCATCACCAAGTTGAGGACGACTTTCAGCTTGATACGACTTTTGATGGCCTATTATTTTTGAAATCTGTTCTTTAATTTCCTCTTCGCTTAAAGGTCCTTTTAAGAAATGATTGATTTGGTAAAGAGTGGATATTCCCACTTGTCTCTCCTTAGTAATCCCATGAGCGAGGATTCCATTTTATCACTTACGCATAACTTACGCAATGTCTTTTAGGGGTTTATCCTAGATAAATTAACTGCCATAATAAAAACATTGAGATAAATACTTAAAAGGTCGAGTTTAAATATGTGTTTTAGCCTACATGTGGAAAAGCGTTTAAATAAATTATCAGAAAACTTTGAAGCTCTTAGCTCTAAAAGTGATTTTGCTTATTTCAGTCAATTAAAGGAAAAGGCTCCCGAGGATTATCCCTCTCCCGATGAGGAGGGAAGAATATATCCCTATTACTGGTCACCGGTCATAGTGCGAGAAAAGGGACATCGAATTATCAAACCCATGCGCTATCGTTTAAGGCCTCACGCAAGTGCTGAGGAGGTCCCGAATAAGTTCAATATCTTTAACGCTCGACTCGATTCTTTAGAGCTTAGAAAAACTTGGAAACCGTTATTGGGAACAAAGCACTGCTTAATTCCCATCAGAGGTTTTTATGAATGGGTCGCTACGGATATGGGAAAGAAGCAAATTGAATTCTTTCCTCCCGAGCACGACTTGCTTGCTGTTGCAGGACTCTATGATATTTGGCAGGGGAAGGATCAATTCGGAGAAGAGATTACGCTTCATAGCTTTGCTGTGATTACTAAGGACCCACCTAAGGAAGTCGAAGAGATGGGCCATGATCGCTGCCCGATTGTATTGAATCGTGGAGCTTGGGATCAGTGGTTGGAAATCAAAGCAGACGAGGATCCTGTATCTTTCTTAGAAGATCCGTCTCACTATGGTGAAGTCGTTTTTGAGAATCAATACCTATAGAAAAGTCTCAAGGAGATTTTTTAATTTTCTCATTTCTCCACGTCGTGAGTTTCTATCGACGAGGTAGGTTCTTTGGTTTAAGGCATCACGAACCATAAGCTTGTAGTAACCTCTGTTTTCGAAGCCGGCCATACCTTCTCGCTTTTCTTGGGCAGCAACATTGAGGGATTCGAGATAGTGCTCTAAATAGAATGATTCCTTATTAAGAGAGACTTTATAGGTTCTTAAAGGCAGGAAGAAAACCTTGTGGCGAAGATAGAGAGACTCTTTCTTAAGTTCGATTTCCTTTTCATAGAAATAGGCTCCTAATAAGAGAATGGGAGCTAAGAGCATAATTAGCCCAACCACTAGAGCTATAATACGATTGATCTCATCTGGGCCTTGATAGGCACGAAGAAGAGGATCTTTAATAGCAAGGACCATAAAAAAGAGAACTGCGAATATGGCCAAGAGGTAACCCCAGAAGATCATGGGAAGACCATAGCTTCTGATTTTAATAGAGTTTTCACTGTTAATGATTCTGTCGTCTAACTCATTTTCTTCGACAGGCATTTGAAAGAGAAGGCCCATTTTTTATTCCTAACTATTTAATTAAACTATCTGTATGGTGCAAAAGAGCTTTGAAAATAGTCTCAAAGCTCTCAAGTGGCAAGAAAAAGTGCTCTGTGTCAGAACGAGTGTATCTTTACATTTGCTCATCCTAACGAGATTATAGCTCCACTAGAGAAACAGACCCCAAATCTGCAGAATTTAAGGAGTAACTCCACTATGAGAAAAACATTTTGTTTAGTGCTATTTTCGTTTCTTACCCTCATTGGCCTTCAGGCCAAAGTCTTTGTTATCAGCGATATAGATGACACCATTAAAAAGGCCAATAGTGCCAACCGTAGCATTGGGCAGGTGTATCACTTCCTGAGAAAGAAGATTTATCCAGAAATGAGAGATATGTTCATTGAGCTTGAAGAAACTTATGAAGCTCGCGGTGAAGAAGTAGAGTTCTTCTATGTTTCAGCAGCTCCAGATATTCTCTTCGATCAAGATGAGTGGATTGAGAAACATAATTTTCCTGCCGGGGAAGCCACATTGAGAGACTTTGGTTCAGGAGATACTTATACCTATAAAAAGAGAGTCATTGGAAATATTCTCAAGGCCGCAGATCCCTATGATACGATTTATCTCTTTGGGGATAATGCTTCAAAAGATGCCATTGTTTACAAAGAACTTGTAGAAGAAGGGGGATTTAGCAATCACTTCATCTACATCAGAGATGTTGAAACTGATGCTACTTTTTGGAGCACAGACCTTCCTGTTCGTCGTTTAAGTGGGGTTCGTTACTTCTTTTCTGAAAGAGAATTTTTAAATGAGCGCGGACTTTTCTTTATGTCAGAAAGTCTAAGAGAGACAATTATTTCTGCCTATGAGGAGAGATCACTAATTCCCGAATACTCATTGAAGACCTTGGAAAAGCGTCTCAAGAAAGAATGGGGTTGTGGACTCGATTTTAGTTGTCGTTGTATTGCTGAAGAGAATGCAGCTAAATTTTGGGATGATTACTACTCAAAATTCTAATAAAGTCATAGTGTTAGGGGATTTCTTCACAAAAATGAGGAAATCCTTTCACACTTTGTAATCCTTGATTGCTTCCTAAGTATTTTCTATTGTATCTTCCTTAAAATTTCATTGAGGGGGAAAAATGTCTATTAACTTTAAAAGTTGGTTTCTTTCACTTTTAGTTCTAACTTCTATGGGCTCTTTTGCTGTAGAAGAATCTCAATCTCTAGAGTTTACGAAGAATCTTCTTCTCAACAATAGTTATGATTGTGAAGAAGGAAGTTGTACTTTCTATAGAATTGGTAAATTTGAAAGTCGAAATCCAATGAGTGAAAATCCTCTCTATATCCGCTATACAAAATATGGCCAGTCTAAGGGAAAGAAGGGAAGTATTGTTCTCTCTCCTGGTAGAACAGAATCTTCTCTCAAATATGCTGAATTTGCTTATGACTTTATTCAAAAAGGCTATTCTCCTATTTTCATTATTGATCATAGAGGACAAGGTCTCTCTCCTCGCGCTCTAGAGAATACGAATAAAGGTTTTGTTGCAGAGTTTAGCCACTTCGTTGATGACTTTGAAGACTTCGTCAATCAGGTTGTTCTCACGGATAAGAAAACAAATAGAGAGAAACTCTACTTGGTCGGTCACTCTATGGGAGTGGCCATCTCAAATATTTATAATCAAAGAGTAGGAAAGAGTAATCCTTTTAAGGCCGCAGGTCTCTTTGGTGGAATGATCAAAATTAATCTTGATGGAAATGCTCCCTATTTTGAATGGGCCGCCCGTTTAGTGACTTATAAAGTATGTAACGGACTTGAAGGATTTATGAATCTAGAATGCCTTGGTTATGTTCAAAAGCAGTGGCTCGATTACGATGCTAACTCTCGCTCAATCGATCCTCGTGATCCAAATCCTTATAATATGACAAGAAGTGTTCAAAGGTTCATGTTTCGTGATTTCCTTTGGAATGAGTTTGCTCCTATGAATGCTAATGCTCCAATTAATAATGAGTACGAGTCTTATGAAAACTGGAATGGACTTGCTCTAGGTGGACCAACGACGCAATGGATGTGGCAAGCGATTAAGGCCAATATGAATATGAGAAAAAAGAAGGAAGTAAAGAAGATTGCGATTCCTTATCTCATGATGACTGGTTCTCAAGATGTACGCGCCGTTCTTAAGGCCCATAAGAAGTTTTGTGCCAAAGTAAATAAGCACGCTGTTTCTTGTCGTTATATTCAGCCTGTTGGTGGTTTTCATGAGCTTCTCTTAGAAGATGATCGCTATAGAAATGATGCTATGACAAGACTTGAGAACTTCTTTGATCAGTACTAAGTAAAGAGCAAAAAATAAGGAATGACTATTATGAACAAAATACTTGTCTTAATCTCTACTTTTCTTTCTCTGACTATGCCTGCAATGGGTGCTGTCGAGTGCTATTACCATTTCACCGATGAAGTTCTAGAAATAACTCCAGAGATGAAAATTAATTCATGTACGGCCGACTTTGTATGGGGATTTGAGAATGTTTGCTTTACAGGTGATATTTCTGAGTTGGCATCATTGATTAACTCAGGATACTATCGTTGGGGACATTCTCTAAGAGTTGAAGACGCGCAGGTTATAAATCAAGACCTCATTGAATACACGGGTGTTGATGCTCAGAGCTTCTATTCAAATCGTTTCAATCTTGAGAGATGTAAATAGAAGTAACCCTTAACCTTCGTAAATCTCAATCAGTTGAGCGTCTTGTGATAAATGATTAAAGATATTTTCTCCCTAAAGCTATTCGTCAAATTAAGGGCGCTTTCTAAGAATTTATCTATTCGAGCGGCTGCTTTTGCTCTACTTGCTCTTTTTTCAACCTTTTTGGCCATTACTCTGTCTCCTCTTATTCCTCAGGAATTGTCTGATATATTAGGAGGAGGAGCTGTTAAGAATATTATTGAGATTTTGGCCAATAGTATGCTGGTGGTCGTTACCTTTTCTATGTCTACCTTAGTGGCCACTTATTCGATGATTTCATCAAGTGCTACTCCACGGGCCGTTAAAATCATTATGGAAGACTCTTCTGCCCATAATGCACTCTCGACTTTTCTAGGTGCTTTTATTTTTAGTATTCTTTCTTTGATTTCATTATCAACAGACTTCTACGGGCCTAAGCAAAAGGTTATCCTCTTCTTTGTGACCATCGTCGTTCTTATCATCGTCATTGTTACAATTATCAATTGGATTGGTCGGTTAAGCCGATTTGGACATCTTGAGAATTTAGTCTTTGAAATTGAAAAGAAAATAGAAACTTCTCTAGAGTTATCCAATACTCTTTTTTCACAGGAGAAATTTGATAAGAGATTCTCTTCTGAAATTATTTTTGATCGCGAAAGATATGGATATATCCAGTCGATAGACTTGGATAAATTAGAAACTCTTTGTGATGAAACTCAGATACAAGTCGTTCTCAATGTTAATGTAGGCGATTATATCGGTAAGGGTTCTATCTTTGCTTATGCAGCAAAACTTCCCAGTGAAGGTCAAAGAAGTAAGATATTATCTTGTTTCTATATTGGAAAATTTAGAACTTTTGAAGAAGACCCTCGCTATGCTATCACTTCGATTTCTGAGATCTCTTCAAAGGCCTTATCTCCGGGGATTAATGATCCTGGCTCTGCTATTTTCTCTGTTCATAGTATAACTAGAATTCTTTTTAAAATTGCCAATAAGAAGGTGACTTTGAAAAGAAATATCTATTTTAAGCCTATCTCTATTAAAGAACTCTTTGACTTAGCTTTTTTAGGAACCATGAGAGATGGCGCTGAGTTTAGAGAAGTTCGAAATGCACTTGAAGAGAGTTTTGAAATTCTAGAGCGAGAAGAACTCTTTACTGCTACCGTTAAGCAGATAAAGGAAAAGGGTCATAAATAGAAGTTCTTACTCATTATCTCCATAACGCTTAAAATGGGCATTTTCTTCCCGTAACTGTGAAATAACTTTGTTCTTATTTTAGTAATTTATCTCTTCCTTTTAAGACGAATAGAAAATTATCAGCACTTTAAGTCAACTTGCCTTTATAATAAAGAAAAGGGGTTTATAGATGTTGCGATTTATTAGTCATTTATTCTTTATTTTTCTTTTTCTTTCTTATTCTTCCCACGCTCAACTCGAAACAGTTGGTGTAGAAGAAGCTGGAGATCTTGTACCCGAAGTTAAAGAAGAAGACTCTGATCGCAAATTGGTCAATCCGACTGAAGATCCTATTCATCAAGAATTAGCACTTATAGCAGTTCAAAGTCAGATTGGGACAGCTGTTTTAAAGAAGCGCATAGAAGAGGCCAATACTGATTCCTTTGTTACAACTAAAGACGATTTGCAAGAGATGGTTGATGAATTCAGTCAGTATGCCTCCCTTGTAGATTCTCTTTCCCATAGATATATGGAGAGTTCAATTGAAAAGGGAGCAACTCCCACTACCCCTGAGAACCATTCTGAATCTCAAGAAGCTTCATCTCATTGCTATATTGTCGAAGGTGAACTCTCTGCAAGCTGTAGGGGACAAGTTTATCAAGCCGAAGATGAGCAATCTTTTATACGTCCTGTGAGTCCAGAGGTTGCACAAATGGAAAATATACAGGCTGAAGTCCAGGGAATTGTTTCAGAAAACGAAGATAGGAGACCGATTGGGGTTAAACCAGATAATTCTAGGCCAAAGAGAAATCTCGTTATTATTTCTATGAGAGATGGTTTTAAAGAAAAAAGAAAGCATCTTGAAGACTTACTTGAAAAGGGTTTAGTTGACGAGATTTCGTTAAAGGGAATTGCCTTTGTTAAGAAGAATTTTGAAACCTATAAAAAGACCATGGGTGATTATTTAAAAGTTATTTCAGATGCCAATAATCATGGAAAATGTGAAATTCCTGCAGGAAGTATTGAGGTCAATTGTTTTGGTACTCGTTATACCTTAAAGAACACAAGTCCCATTGGTCAACAGATCTCTAAGGGCTCCACTAAGCATAATTTAAATCGTGGAGCTGCAGACTTTCATTACTCAGAAGAAGTTGAAAGAAACTCACAGGGGAATAGGGAGAGTATTTCTCAGTAATTAATTTCGTTTTAAGGGATTATGCTTGATTAAGCTAGGGCTTAAGAAAATGGCATAACAAAAGATTTGAGAATAGAAACTTGTTCCCACACTAAAGATTAGACTCGCTCCAATGTGAAAGAGACTCCAAAGTATGAAATAGAAGAGGCCTGTAACGGGACTTATGAGAGCGAGGGGTGCACTGAGCTGAACTCCTATCAGAATGATAAATCCTAATAACTGATGAACCCACAGCGGAGCTTCAAGAAGGAGTGAAGCTAGGGGGGGATGGGCAGGAAGGAGTGCCATTTTTATAAAGAGGGCATCTGTCGTGAACCAATCTACTCCACCTTTGAATATTTTTTGTAGGCCTGCACTAAAGAGCATGAAAGAAATAAAACTCTTGATTAAAGGTATGTGCCAATCGTAAGGGGAATCCCTATTTTTTCGATTCTTAGGGGCCAAGCTTAGAAGTAAGCAAACGGCTACATAAAGATGAGTTCCATGATAGATGGTTCCAAAATTATAATCATGGCCTAAAAAGAGAATCGCCAAGAGGGTGGCCGGGACACTCAAGAGGCGATAATTTCGTTCTTTGTAAAATCTTGGATATAGAGAAATAAAAGTAAATTGGCAAAAGATAAACCAAAGATAACGAAGGCCATCTAAGAAGTTTTGACTCCAAGGCCCTGAAAGTAAGTGGTAGAAACTAATAGGTTGCCAAGTTTCATAGAAATTATCGGGATAATAGTGTCCTTTAAAGAAGATATACCATGTGGCGGGACCAAAAATGAGGGCGCGATAAATTTGGAGTTGTAGCTTTCTAAGATTCATAAAGACTTTCTCCAGTAAATTTCTTCTTTTTCTGGAGTGTGGTAATTTTGAAAGTTTAATTGATCCCAATAGCGAAGGCGGATGATAAGTTCACCTCTTCTCTCTTTCTGATGCCAGCTATAGAGGGGAAGAATATTTTCTTCAACAAATTGATCGATAAGATGGATGGTGTCAGGGTCTTTGGCGAAGGAAGGGCCATCGTGAATATTGGGATGGCGATCTAGGATTATTTTTTCTAATGATTCGATGATAAAGAATTTGTCGCTTCCCCACAGTAGAGGTTCAACCCTCGTTTTTTGGCCATTTTCTTGAATGATATTTTCGATCGATATTTTTATTGTATGGGTTGTATCATATCGACCAGCGGAAAAAAGAGAGAGGTGAGTTAAGGGCCAATCTTCTCTTTTAAAGATGATTTGAGTTGCATATAGCCCAAATATAATTAGGGAAAAAAGCACAGGAGCTAAACTCAATCTCATTTTCAAATGTTTGAGAGTTTTAGTAATCTGTTTCAATGGAGTTCCAAAATTCTTCCAGTTCAGGAAAGGTTTCTAAAAAGTTTGTGTCTCGTCTCTTATCGTGCTCAAGAAAGAAGCGTTTAAAGTCTTTTTGATGTTTAATTTGTTCTTCTGGTTTTGCTTCTTTCATCCAACTAAAAATACGCTCCATTTTAATGACCTCTCCGGAGCGAAAGCCAGCTTCTTTTCCTTCATATTCTCTCATAAAGCGAATGATATTTTCTAAGTAGTGATGATACTTTTGTGGAAGTATTTGGACTGTCATAAATTGAGGGTAACGAAGATAGGGAGTATCAATGAATAGATTTCGACCTTTTCCATAGAGCTTTCTCAATTCCAATATCCATTTTAGAAATTCTTTAAAATTAAAGATACTGAGGGCGTTGAATGTACACATAAAGGAGAGATGGGCCTTGGGATGAGATTGAAGGTAACTTTCAACTCTTGTTTTAAAAAGATTAAAGTCTAAACCGTTGCGGATATATTCCGCTTGTGGGCCATAGCTATCAACGCTCGTATACATCATATATCGAGCAATATATTTCTTTTCCAAGAGTTCTTTGATGTGTTCTATATACTTATTGAAAGTAGGCTGTGGTATGCCTAGATTGGTATTTATAGAAAACTCTAATTGGGGTAATGGCTTTTTCTTGATTTCGTCAAAGATTTTAAAAGTATCCTTACTAAGGAGGGGCTCTCCTCCGGTAATGCGAAAGACTTTTAAATCAGGGGAAAGATTTGGCCACCATTTCCAAAAGGCTTCTATATAGGGATTATCTTCTTCAGGTAATGGCATTTCTTTACGAAGCTTCAAAATATTGGGTTCCAGATAAAGAGAAGTGGAGTCTAATTTATAGGCTCCAAACTTCTTTACTTCCTTTTCCCAACTTGAAGAGTAAGTGGGAGAGCAGTAACTGCATTTAAAATTACAGCTACTACTAAAGCTTACTTCTAAGTAACGAGGGTTAATTGACTTCTTATGGCCATGTTCAATGACTTCATCAAAATGAGGTTCTGCCCAAAAGTAATGGGCCATAAAATGGCGGTCGCTATAGTGCTCTCCGGGGAGATCTTCTATATTCCAACAGGACTGACAACCCGCGGGCCTTTTACCTTTTAACATGAGCTTTCGTTGAGATTTCTTTTCAGCAGTATTATGAATGCCTGAAGGGTCTTTCTTGATATCTTTAGGACTTATTGGATGATGGGGGGGGAGATGACACGAATGGGTTCTTCCCAAGTGGAGGTGGATAGTGGCATTTAGCCACTTGGCCACGCAGAAACTTGGCGATACAGCGTTGAGCTTTTCTTTAGCGTTAGCTATACTTTTACGATCACCGTACATGAAAGACCTTGGTCGGTTATAGATTCATAATTAAATAGCATACTTGATTGTTCCACAGATTCAAAGGGATGCGAGCTTGAGAAAAGGATAATATGGTATTTGAGGACTCCGGCCAACGCTGGGACTTTGCCAAAAATGCAAATGAGACACAGGACACGAACGATGTGCAAGCTAGGCTGATAAGTTATGTTGTTCCGTGTTATAATGCAGCTGCCACTATCAGAAAGTGTCTAGAGTCCATTATAGAGTCCCACAAAAACGGAGACTCATCACTTCCTTATGAAATCATTGTCGTCGATAACGCCTGTACTGATGAGACGGCCCAAGTCGTTTCAGAGATTCAAAGAATTCATCATTCAACCCAGATATACCTTTTAAACGAAGACCAAAGGGGACGCTCCTATGCTCGAAATCACGGGGCTCTTAAGGCCTGTGGAAAGTGGTTGGCCTTCATAGATGCCGATGTATGGATTGAAGAGAATTGGGCAGAGCGATTGATCTCCTTTCTCGAAGAAAAAGGCGCAACAGGGGGTTGTGGACCCATTATTCCCACAGCAGACTTTAGTCCTGATCATAAAGAGCCCTTCTTATTAAAACTTCGAACTTACGCCATTAAAAAGGCCACGCGAGGAACCTTTCATCTCTTAGGTCGCTCTTGTTTTGAATCACCTATGATCAACTCTGCGGCTTGTATTTACGATCGAAAGCGATTTTATGAAATCAAAGGCTTTGATCCCTATTTACCACGACATGAAGATATTGATCTTTCCAAGAGGTTCTTCTTGGCCGGAGGAGACCTAGGAGCTACTAAAAAATCTCGCGCCTATGTTTATTTCAATGGAGAGAATTTTTGGGATTATTTAAAGCGCTCCTTTGAGGAAGGTAAAACCAAAATAATCTATTTTCATAAATGGGAGGGTCTATTTAATGAGCCTCAAAGTTCCTCGAATGGTAAGGGTCTCAAAGTAAAAATGACTCTTGCTCTTAGAGATCTCTTTTCTTCACTCATTCAATTATTTAAATACCCTAATCAAATACATTTATTTCTCCTTATCTTATTTGTAGTAAGTCACTTAGGTAAAGTGTGGGGACTTATCTTTTGTCGCTATCCTTCTCCCATCTTGGATAATGAGAGGAAGAATTTTTCAAGTGCGACTTCTCGTACAGGAATGCTCTACTTCGATGATCGAAGTATTGAATGGAAGAGTGTTCTTCATCACAGAGAGTTGGAAGACAGGGGACAAGTGCATCAGGAGTTTCTATGGTAGTGACCCCTCACATCTCTGTCGTTATCCCCACTCATCTGCCCAAAAAGAATCGAGACTCGCTCTTAAAGCTTTTCACGTCTTTAAAAGAAGATAATCTTTCGCGCGGATTAGATATTATCTTAGTCGCCAATTTTTCTCGTGATTTAGCTTTTCTTGAAAATCTTTTGAGAGAGATGAGAGAGTATTTCTATGATTTAAGAATATTTGCAACGAATAAGGAAAGTGCAAATATTGCTCGAAATTTTGGAGCAATGAAAGCAAGGGCAAATTACCTTTACTTTATAGACGATGATTGTGCCCTGATTAAATCCAATTATTTAGAATCTCTTTTGCAATTTATGAAAGAAAATGCAGATATTTCTGCTCTTGGTGGTGGTTATACGGAGAGCAATGAGCAAAGTAAGAAGAGAAGAAATCATGTATATGCCTACCTTGCTAGCAAGTGGCTTGAAAATGCTGTAGAAAATGAGAGGGGAGAAACATGTTATTTAATTGGGGGGAATACCTTATATCGTCGAGAAGTGTTTGACGAAGGATTTAATTTTGACCCCCAAATGAGTTACGGAGGTACTGAAACTTCTCTTAATGTTCAACTCTATCAACATGGAAAGATCCTCATTTATCGCTCGGAATTTAAGGTCTATCATCATTTTAATCTTTCTTTCTTTGAATTTATTAAAAAGGCCTATCGTCAAGGTGGGGGGAAGGCCCATAATTTACAAAATAATTTGACTTTAAAATCTTCAATTTCTAAGAAAAAGATATCAAGTGATAGGCAAATGAGAGAAGAGAATCTCTTCTACTTTAAACTTTATGACTACTTCTTTCAATTGGGCTTAAATTCTAAGACCCAGAAACACAAAATTCCCTTATGGAAAAGGGGGCTTATGAAGATGGAGCTTATTTTTGCTCCGCCTTTAGTTAAAAAGATCTACCATAAAGTCCGGCACTTCTTATATATGAGTGGTATTTTTATCTATTATAAAATAATTCATCGTATTTTCTGTAAAATATATTATATGAGTGAATATCATTGGCGGGTCTATTTAAGACCTATGGGGAATTTCCTATTGGGGAGGAAGAAGAAATGAATGATTCTTCATCTTCACATAAAAGAGAATTAGGGAAAAAGAGAGCGGCCTCCTTTTCATTTTATATTCCTATTCTCCTCGTTCTTGGTGTTCTCTTTCGATTATATCTTTTATTAGAGAGTCCACTTAGCTTTGATGAGAATATTCAGTATGATCTTCTTTCTCAGGTTCACTCTCTCTTGGGAGTGATTGAGTATAATTACACCCATGATTTCCAATTTCCTCTAGGCTACATTCTATCTTATCCTCTGGTTAAGTATTTTCCTGAGAATCTATTCGCTTTTCGCTTTATTTCTTTCTTTCTTGTTATTCCTGGTTTTTTCCTCTTTTATAGAATTATGGGAATTAGAAATTTAGTTCCCTCTTATCCAGTGTCTCAAAACCAGCGTTGGCTTGGAACTTTGATTTTTTCTCTTAGCTTCTTTTCTATTGAATATGGATTTAATGCTAGGCCTTATAGTTTGATGCTTTTCTTCTCTCTTTTAAGCTTTTATTTGGGGTTGAAATGGGAAAACACAGAAGAGAGGCGTTTCTTTTGTCTTTTCATTCTTTCTCTGTTCTTTCTAGGATTAAGTCATCTCTTTGGTCTCGTTCTTGCTCTCTACTTATTTATACTTTTTTGGTATTTGAAAAAAGGTGTATCGAAGGCATTCATCTCTTTTGTAGGTGCACTCTTTGCCCTCGCGATAACCTCATTGATCTTTTACCAGATAAATAGTGATCCTCTTGTTTTAGAGCAGAGACGGGCAGTGAGCTTAACTAAGTTTTACGGCCTCTTTCTGTACTTATATAACGATAATTTTATTTTTCTCTTTCTTTTGATTTTCGTATTCTTAAGAATGCTTAAATTTAATAAGAGAGTTCTTTTACTCTTTTTTTCTCCCTTATGTCTTCTCCTTGTGATTTCATTAATTCTCAATTTCTTGGGATTGCCGAGTTTTGAATATCGATTCTTCATTGGGGGAGCTGCTTTCTCCTTTATATTTATCGCTTTTCTTCCTGTGATTTGGAGAAAAAAAGTTTCGGGAAGGGATAAGGGTTCTTCTCTCTTACTTTCTCCCACTCTCTTTTTCATATGTATGATCCTCCTTTTTCTTCCTAATTGCCTTAAGATTTATTTCTATATTGATAATTATCCCAATATTCCTGAAGTGATGGTCAAGCTTACTCAAGAGCTTTCCTCTTCTTCAAAAGAGGATAAGATGGTTGTCGCCTGTGGTAACTGTCCTCGCTTCTATGAGTCAGTTTTGCTAGAAAGTGGAGGGAGATTGCATTGTTTAGGGGGATGGGATTTTTCTTTGAATAGGGAAGTTCTAGGTAAAGTTAGGGAGCCTTACTTTCTTATTTTTAAAGATAATATGAACTTCTGTTCTGATTTGATCAAAGAAGGGACAAGATCTCTCTATGAATCTAGAAATCTCTACTTCTCTAAATAAATAGCATCTTGATTGACCTGCCAAGGATCAAAAAGCTTCTTATCGGCTGCAATATTTTCTGCACAGAGAAATCCGGTTTTGATTGAATGATCTTGATTATTATAGCGATGCATTCCATTTCTTCCGGCCAAATGGAGAGTTGGAAATTTCTCCAAATAATTTTTGATTTCTTCCAGTCTATTGCGATGATTATGATCATAGACAGGATAGGCCTTTGGAATACGAAGCACCTTATATTCCAATTCTATTTCTGAAAAAGGGAGATCTATTTTCTTAATTTCATCAATTGCCATCGAAAAGAGTTCATCATCACTCTTCTCCCATAGCCCATCTCCTTTTTGACAAAAATACTCTAATCCGTAACTCGTATACTCTTCCGAGGGAACCATAAAAGGTGACCAATTCTTATAATTTTGAATACGGGCAACATTAACATTCTTGTCGTGGATATAAATCCAATTATCGGGAAAGGTCACTTTCTTTTTAAACATGAGAACAATCGTTAAGAAGTCTCGATATTGTATTTCACTTAGCCACTTATTATATTCTGGCCGATCAATAAGTGATTTCATATGACCTAAGAGTTCTTTCATAGGATAAGTGGATATGAGGTGATCTCCAATGAGTGATTCTTCACCGTTTTCAAACGAGAGCTGCCATTGATTATCTTTGGGCTTACTGATTTCTTTAACTCTATGGTGCAGATATATCTTCCCCCCCATACTCTCTATTTCCTTGGCCACTTTATCCCATAGCATGCCGGGACCTTTTTCCGGATAATCAAATTCACCAATAAGTGTTTTGAGTTTCTTTGGAGAGAGGGGTCTATTTAAGAATAATCCCTTTTTAACCAGTTGAAAGACGATTTCTTTAACATTGAAATCATTAATTCGTTGTGCTGCCCAGTCAGAAGATATCTGACTACAGGGACGTCCCCATACTTTCTCACTATAACTTTTGAAAAAGGTTTTATAGAGGCTCTTGCCAAAATGATGGGTCAACCAATCTTCTAAAGAATGACTTTCTCTATGGGATAGGAGCTTATTTTCAATTTGGGCCTTGAGATAGGAAAGGAGAAAACCTAGGGATCGCAAGGGACTAATTTTAAGAAGGACATCACTTAGCTCGAGGGGGTAATTAAAGAACTTATTTTCAAAGAAAATACGAGAGAGTCTCTTTCGCTTTAAAAACTGATCTCCCATAATTTTATGCCAAAATTCTCTAACTTCTTCAGATTTTGTATAAAAGCGATGGCCACCAATATCAAAGCTAAATTCTTTATGAGCAATTGTTTTTGAGAGTCCGCCTACTTGCTGTGGGTGGGACTCATAGATATGAACTTCCATTCCTCTTTTACACAACTTATAAGCTGCTGCAAGACCAGCGGGACCTGCCCCGATAATAAGAATTCTTTTGTTCATAACGATCCAAAAAATAAAAGAGGATGAGAATGGATATTTTACCTTATCTTATTGAAAATTAAAATCTAAGCTTCGGTTACTTTTGCCCTATAAGAAGGAATCTCTTGTATTTAGGCAGGGCTTTTTCGGCGGCATAGATCACTTTTGAGAGATTGGCATCTTTTTGAAAGGATTCAAGGTCCTTATGGGTCGAAGTATGCTCTGGATGTTCATGAAAATTATTTGATTGAAGAATTAAAAGCGTTCCCTTTTTTACTGAAGAAAGCCAGCTCTCTAGAGGGAAATGCTCGCAGCTTGTATTGATAATGGTATCGAGGGGATCAATTTCAAAATCTATTTCTTTTCTTTCATTGTCGATGAGCTGTGTTGTGGTTGCAATGAGATGAGAATAATCGATTTGAGTTGCATCTGCACAAAAGGCCTTATACTTCCAGTCTTGGATAAGCCACGGTGTATTCAATAAGTCAGCATAGCGAGTGCAGTTGGGATCTTTATCCATACTAAAGATTCGCTCTATGCCCAATTCAGACTCTCTTTGAAAGAGAATAGGACCCAAAAGCCCAACCCATCCTCCAAGAATAAGCGTTTGTCCAAGCTTCTTGGGGCCAAGGTTGGCGAGTAGCTCTTCTCTGAGCCATGCCTTACTTTCAAATTGTCCAGCACTCAAAGCATCTTTTAAAATGGGGTAGGGAGTTTGTTCGAGAAAGTTAAAGTATTTTTCAACGGATACCCTTTCCGTGGTGACATATTGCTCGTATCTCAAAATGAATTGGGTTAATTGATCTTGAAGAGTCTTGAGGTCTAGGCTCTTGTCTTTATCCTGCTCATTAATCCACATGAGTATGATTTTATTATAGCGTCTAAGGAGATATTCTGTGTCGATGTCGATCACAGCTGCTTCTCCAGATTACCCTGTTCAATTAAGGAGTCTCTATCACTTGGGCTAGGCATGAGAACTCCGGATCGTTTGGGTCGTGGGATCATTTTCTTAATGGCACGACTTTGCTCGTGGTTGAAGTTAGAGATAAATAAACCGGTATGCTCTTCAAGTTCATAGACCAAGCGATCAAAATGCTCTTGGTAATTCCCATCTCTAACATAGGAGAATTCACCATTCCAATAGTCATGGAACCAGTCATAATCGTTAATTTGTTCGAGATTAAAGTCATCTTCACAAATGACTCTTATACATCCAAGTCGTGCTCCAAACATGGCATATTCACCGTTCGTTACATCGGCACCCACGCTCATCCATTGGAGAAGTCGAGAACGATTTCCCTCATAGAGAAGGTGAGGAGATTGTTTGAGGAGGGGATTTCTTTTTCCTTCTGAGTCTAAGCAAAGTTTAACTCCTTCTCTGAATCCTGCTCTAAAGGCTTGAAAAGGACTGCCATTACACATGCAGTAGCTATACCAATTATTCAATTGTTGGTAGGGAAATTGTTGGCACCAGTCTGTTTGTCCGCTTTTAGCACTATGGCAATTAACCTGTTTGAGTAAATGAGTTGGCCATAGTTTTAATCCACCATTTCCATAGATGAGACCATTGATAATATTCTTTGATGCCCAAGAGAGTACTCGATCAGCGGGGATATCTTTTAAAAGGGAATTAAAGTCTACTTGAAAGAAGTCTCTTGTCACTTTATTGTCCCCATCTACTATAAGTACTCGGTCACTTTTCACTGACTGGGCTGCGGCTCTATGAGATTCATCTAATCCTTTGACCCCGTGAATGTGATGGAGCTTTGTTCCTGGGGGGAGCTTCGATTTTAAATCGGCCAGATTTTCACTAGCATTTGGTTCATCATAGGAGATATAGGCTATTTCAAATTCCATAATTGACTTCTATTTCTTAAAAATTCTATTCATATTTATTGTGGCAATTATTATAACTCATTAGTTAAACTTGTGGTAATCTGTAGCTCATGAACGACCCATTAGAGCTTCATTTTTCGGATTATGCTAATTCCTTTCATTTTGCAAATCCCTTTGAGTCTATGACTTTTGAAAATAAGAAAGAGGCCTTTAAGAGTGCTTGGCGTCATGGAGGCACGGACTTCTCTTTTCATTGTAATTTTCCCCAAATGGAGCCCGACTACTATCGCCCGAAAGAATTCAGAAAGTTATTAGAAGAAATCTTATTAGATATAGATAGGGTTTTTGAACAAAAGTCTCCAGTCATTCTCTATAGTGGCGGAATCGATAGTGAAGTCATACTCTTCACTGCTCATCAATTAGGTCTTAACCCTAGGGCCGTTTTTGTAGATGTGATGGGAAGAAATAGGGATGAGTACTATTGGGCGAAGAAATTTTGTGAAAAGTGGAAAATTCCTGTGGAGATCGTCACTCTAAGCTTTGAGGATTATATCCACTCATGGCTTCTTACAGAGCTTCATTTGCTTCATAATATTTCGCCAGGTTCTTTCTCCTCTTATGGACTAAAGAGTGTCAATCCGCTTTCTGAGTATGCTCTCTTTGGCTCTCACATGCCTCAGGTTCTCTGGTGTGAAAGTGATCAGTCTTTCTATCACCTCTCTAGAGAAACCGATAGGGTCGAGCGTCAAGTCTATGCCCATTCCTTAGGTATTGAAGTGGCCTTTCCCTATCAGTTTGGAAGGCTTTGGTATACATTGGCCAATCATCTTGCCCTAGGGGGCCGTGATCTCTTCTCTTTAAAATTTCGCTCTGAAATTGCAGGAAAGGAATGCCTCTTTATACGTGGAGATGAAGAGGGAAGAAGCTTAAAGAGACAGAAAGAATTACTCTATCAGAACTTTCCTGAGTTGGAGGAAAGACCTAAAATGACGGCCCATCATCACCTCAAAGAGTTTTCTGATTTTGAAACTTCTATAGAACGTGCAACTTACTTTGCGAGGGAATGGACCAATGGTGAACTTTTAAAAGCTCCTCTTTCTTTGCGACCTAGACATTTTTACGCCCATATTGAAAAACAAGGACCAAGTTCATCGGCTCACAGTAAGAGTTCCTATTTTTGGGATATGATTCCAGGTTTGAGTAAATTTAAGCGGCGTTAAATGTATGAAAGTTAAAGAGGTCAAAGGGATGAGTTTTTCCAGCATGCTCATTCAGTTGAAAACTCTGATCTTCTCTTGAAAAATCCATCCAAGGACTAAAACAAAATACCAAGTAGTGGCGATCAAAGTTACAAGCTTCTGTGGTAAAAGCTGCGTGAGGCAAGCGAGTGTTAAAGGTATAGGCCATTCCTACTTGGGGTGAGAAATCTTTCTTTCCCTCATGGGTCTCCACTTGGATTTTGCAGTTTTCATTCGTTTGCAAAGGGATAATGGCGCGATAAAAGAGAAAGAGTCTCTCATCTCTATGCCACCCTTCTTGAGGTTCAATTTTATGGCCTTTAGGGATAGTCGCAATTCTTGAGCGAAAAAAAGGCCTTTTAAATAAAGTCGTAATTTTATGGATTTCTCTAAACTCATCACAGATTTTTGTGGGAATATGAAAGCTATAGGAATCGTAGTAGGTTCCTCTTCTCTTTTCTTGAAGAGTATTTTTAAGAAATTGAAAATGCCCTTTAGAGTTAACCAAATTCTTCCATTTAGAAAAATTAAATTTCTTTTTCATGGCCTCTTCGTGACCGAGAAGGCCTCTCTTCCAATCAAGTTGTTGATTGTGATTCTGGGTCAACGCTATACCACCATAGGATCGATCATACTTTTGAGTACCTGGCTTGGCCCAACCTTGAAATTCAAAACGTGAATAGATCTCTTCAACTTCACGATTAATTTCTTCAAAATTGATTTGGAAAGAAGAGAGATTATAGGAACTATAGAGAGGTCGCAATTCGTCAGGATCATGTTTTTGAAGAGCTTCCCAGTGTTCCGTTAAAGAGAAGCTCTCTTGGAGATGATCATGGATTAAGCATTCATCTGGTATGTCAGAAATTCGTATAGGCATAGTATCCTAAGGAGCTTAACATTGGGAAAAGCTAATCTTTTCTTGAAGTCCCAAGGCATGAGCTTTCGAATAATCAATATAATGACTTTCAAGCTCTCTTTTCCACGCTTTGTAATCAGCTTCAGAGTGAAAAGCATATTCCCAATTGATCTTCTTCGAAGACTTCTCAACGGTTGTGAAGGCCAGTCGGTTTTGACGAAGATATTTATCATTGAGCTCTTTTATACTGCCTTTCATATAATGAGATTTAACTTTTTCTCTATCTTGTCCGTTATTGGCAAAGCGATTCACTTCAATGTGGACTCTAAAATATTGTTGAGAATTTTGCGAGGGAGAGAGAATTTCTTGGGATAGATTATGGGCCTTACTTGCACCACTTGAACTACCGGGGTTGAGATAGTTTGGATTGGCCTTCTTTGCGAAGAGCAAAGGAGCTTTCAACACTGGTAATAGGACAAGGGCCGATTTCATCAATTTTCTTCTATCCATGGAATCCTTCTTTGATATCTCTCTTGGGGTTAGTAGAGCTCGTTCACAAATTGTGACAATTACTTTCCATTATAGCCTTAAAGCATTAAAATCTTAAATGAATTCAATAAATTTTTATCATTTCCTGAACTTAATAATGGAGTTTTATCCTTGGTTAAGTTCTTGTTTTAGGGGATAAAAGAGCAAGATTTCATATGTTTAAACTCGAAAATATTAAGCAAATTCACTTGGAAATTACTGATCGCTGTAATGCGAGTTGTCCCCAATGTGCGCGTAATATTCTGGGCGGTAAAGAGAATCCGCATCTTTCCCAAACAGAACTCAGCCTAGAAGATATTAAGAAAATCATGCCCCCAGATATAGTCCGTCATATTCGACGTGTTTTCATGTGTGGGAATTACGGTGATCCTGGGGTTGCGCGAGATACCCTAGAGGTCTTCCAATATTTACGAGAAACGAATCCAGATATGAATCTAGGGATGAATACCAATGGGGGAATGAGAACTCCTGCTTGGTGGGGAGAATTGGCCAAGGTCATTGATGGCCGTGGAGATATCAAGTTTGGGATTGATGGGCTTCAAGATACGAATCACCTCTACCGGCGTAATGTTAGTTTCGATAGGGTGATGGCCAATATTCAAAGTTTCATCGATAACGGTGGACGGGCCGTGTGGGAATATATCGTTTTCGCTCACAACGAACACCTTGTGGAGAAGGCCCGTGAACTTTCCCAAAAAATGGGTTTTGAGAAATTCACGGTAAAGAAGACGGGTCGATTTTTTTCAAATACCAAACTTAAAGGAAAAGAGCGCCAAGAGGTTCACAATCTTCAAGGTGAGGTTGAGTACTATCTTGAAAAACCACAAAATCCAGACTTTCAAAACTCCTCTTTGCAAAAGGAGCAATCTCTCGTTAGAGAATTTGGTTCTTTGGAAAATTATCTCAACCAAACAGAGGTGGCCTGCAAAACGAGTAAGGAGGGGAGTATTTATATTTCCTCTCAAGGGTTTGTCTTTCCCTGTTGCTGGACGGGAAATCAACTCTATCTATGGTATAATCGTCCTCGCAGCTCAGAAATATGGAAGCTCTTAGAGAGAAGTGGTGGAGTTGAGCTCATTGATGCCAAAATTCATAAACTTGGTGATATTTTGGAAGGAGAGTTCTTTTCTCAAGTTCAAAAGAGTTGGAGTTGCTCATCTTTAGAAGCAGGTAAATTAAAAGTTTGCTCTAAAACGTGTGGACAATCTTTTAATCAATTTAAGGATCAATATAAGTAATGTCATTTCTTAAAAAATTAAATCCATTTAAATCAAAAGAAAGGACATCTGAAAAGTCTTCTGCCCATCTCAATTCTAAAGAACCGAATGTCGCCGCCAAAATCGATCCTAAGGGAGAAAGAAAAAGAAGCGCCACTTATTGTGCGCTTCCTTGGATTCATCTTTCAACTCGACCCAATGGACATATGAGAGTTTGTTGTACCGCTAACGCCAGTTCTGTGGGAGCTACAAACGACAAGGTTCATGGAGGAGAGGTCGGAATCTTGAAAAATGATGATGGAAGACCGGCAAACTTTAATCATACTGATCTCTTAGAGGCATGGAATAACGAGTATATGAAAAATATTCGTCGGATGATGATGAAAGGTGAGGTTCCTCCCTCTTGTACAAAATGTTTTAAAGAAGAAGCTGCCGGTCATCTCTCTAAGAGAAATTGGGAAACCCGTTATTGGGATGATCAGATTGATCTCGATGAACTCTTACAAGAAACTTCAAATGATGGAACGATTGATCCTAAAGTTTATTATATAGATTTAAGATTGGGAACAAAGTGTAATCTGAAGTGCATCATGTGTTCACCCCATGATTCTTCATTGTGGGTGGAGGATTGGAATAAACTCTATCCCCACATTAAAAATGATAGTCTCAAAGAGATTATGCAGTGGAATAATAAAGGGCGAGTTGATGGTGCTACTTATAATTGGCATCTCAATAATCCAAAATTTTGGGATCAACTCTATGCTCAAATTCCCCATATGAAGCAACTCTACTTTGCCGGGGGAGAGGCCACCATAATTGAAGAGCACTATAAATTATTAGAACAATGTGTAGCTCAAGGCTACGCTCCAGCGATTCAGCTGCGCTATAATTCAAATGGAATGGAGATGCCCCAACGTCTTCTTGATCTGTGGAAGGAATTTAAGAGCGTTCGTTTTCACTATTCGATTGATTCATTTGAAGAGATGAATTCTTATATTCGTTATCCAGCTAAGTGGGATAATGTTATGAATACTTTTCGCTTGCTCGAAGCTACAGGCGATCATGTGGAAGTGACGATTGCCTGCGCTGTTCAAATCCTTAATATTTACTATATTCCTGACTTTATTAAATGGAAGCTTAAGCAAGACTTTAAAAAGATCAATCCTTGGCCGTTGGGAGCAGGGCTGATCAATTTTCATTTTGTCTATCATCCTGCCCATTTAAATGTAAAAGTTCTCCCACCGGAATTTAAAGAAAAAGTGGAAAAGAAATATGAAGAGTTCTACCAGTGGCTTGAAGATCATTTTGATGAATTCAATTTAAAGGTAGATAAAGAAAAATTCCTTGAGGCTCCCTACGGTATTAAACGTTTAAAAGGGATGATCCAGTTTATGAAATCTGAAGACTGGTCGAATCGAATGCCTGAATTTATTGAATATATTCAACTGATGGATGAAATCAGAGGAACTGACTTTTCTAAAACATTTCCGGAAATGAGGGAATTATTGGATTATGCCCAGGTTTCGACTCCATCGCTAGCAGGTGGAGATCATGTCTGATTCTTCAGATGATCTATTGTGGTCACGATACGACTTTTCCAAAATACCTTTTGAAGATATTGTTTCTTTAGGCCAGAGGACCCTTCTCTATCGTGACCTTTTCAATGTTTCATGGCTTTTAGGTCGCTATTGTAATTATAAATGTAGTTACTGTTGGCCATATGCTCGATCTGACGAAAGAGATCATCGCCCTTTAGACGTTTTGATGGCCACCATGGATAAGATTAAGTTTCAGGCCAGAAATAATGGCTTTAATAGCTTCCATTTTTCCTTTTCAGGAGGAGAGCCTACGGTTCATCCCGGCTTTTTAGATCTCCTCGAATATTATTCGCAAGATCCCATCTCGCCTTCCTATCAATCCACTCATATGACGACAAATTTATCACGACATCTTGGCTGGTTTGAAAAATATGTGGAGGCGACGAAGAAGCTCCATCGTGTGAGTATCACGGCTTCCTGGCATAGAGAGATGGCCAATAAAGTAGACTTTAGGGATAAGATTCTCTTTCTCTTAGAAAATGATATTCATGTGACGATCAATATGGTGATGGTGCCCGAGATGTTTGAGGATTACTACGAAGAAGCTCTATTCTTTCATGACTCTGGAATTAACGTGACCTTAAAACCACAGTCTGATCCCAGTGCCTCAAGAGTCGTGGATGGCTATACTCGTGAACAATTGGCAAAGTTGCACAACGGTATGCCCCAAAGAAATTTTACTCAACATAAAATGGAGCAAAACAAACGTCGCTCAAATAGACCGAAGATGCCAGATCATTTTAAATTACCCAAGATTGAAATAGAAGGCGATGGGCCTATTGCTCAAAATATGCAGGTTGAGCTTGTCGATTCCAATGGAAAGATTTGGTATATGGATCAGGCCGAGCGTTTTAATGCCTTTAATTTTAATCAATTTAAGGGATGGCATTGTCGAGCTGGCTTTCAAGGGATTGTCATTCGTGAACCAGGAGGAGAAGTGAAGAGAAGCTATTCTTGTCACGATTCTCCACTCGGTACAATTGATAAGGGATTCAATATCTTCTCAGAACCCATGCCCTGTGTAACCCCTAGTTGTGTTTCTAGTGTGGATAGTAAAATTCCAAAAACGAAGGCAAAGTATGCCTCTGAGAGAGAAAATAAGAAGTAGATGAAAAATCATAGAACACTCTTTCCTCTTTCTTTTTATGAATCGGATAACCTCCAAAATGAGCTCACTAGAGAAGCAAAGATTTTAGGCTTTAAGAAAACCTCTCAAAGAGAAGATTTCTTAAAAGAAATAAAAAGAGCGCGCTTCTATCAATTTCAAAATCTCTTAATTCCCCTCAATTCTTCTCCAAGAAAAGAGAAACTAGAGCTTCTTAGAGAACTCTCTTTAGAGTTTAAGCTTCATTTTCTAATCGTCGGCAGTGCGGAGATAACGATAGACTTACCTGACTATAGGGAAGTCAGGGTTATCTCTTCTTATGAGAGTTTAGCCGCGTGTTTTTCTCTCTACAGAGAAAGAGATAAGAACAGTGGTGATGATTTTTCAAAGCGAGACTTCCTCTTTCTCGTACACAATAAATTTAGACCTCATCCCAAAGATATTTCTGATAGAGAGATCGAAGAAAGCTTTCTAAGTCATTCTTCCTATTACTTCTTTACTCCGATTAAAGAAGATCTTCGAGATCCTTATTTAAGTACCCGTGAAGTTAAGAATCTTTCTTTAAAGTGGCTAAGTCAGAATCTAAAATTTGATCCTCTACCAGGCCTTCTTCAAAGGGATCCCCGTACTCCTGAAGATCTCGATTTCTTTCCGGTGCTTAAACCTCTATACAAGAGAAGTCGCTCTCTTGCTCCGATTCGTGATACTTTTATAATCCCTTGTTTTAATCAGAAGAAGGAGTTACGTCTTACTCTCTTGGCCATGGCCCAGATGAATACTGATTTTGGAGTTCAAATCATCATTGTAGATGATGGGAGTACAGATGGACTTCTTTCAGATATTCGAGAAATACTCGCCACACTTCCTGATCGTTTTGATTACTTCTATATTAGAAATCCTCGTGTCTATCCTCGCTCCATGGGAGATGGGCGCTTTAGAGCAGGTATTAGTCGTAATCTTGGCCTTCGATTTGCCCAAGGGGAGTTCATTCACTTTATCGACTCTGATATTCTCTTGCCTCCAGATTTTCTGAGTAAGACACATCAACAATGGCAAGAGAATGAAATTATTCAATTGAAACGTTATGATTTAGCTGAATCTCTTGATGAGGATCTCTTCGGAAATGTAACCCCTTCCGAATCTCTATGGACTAAGCTGCATTCGAGCAGACCAAAAGTTTTGGATAATAGCTATTGGTATGATTTCTTTAGATTGGCCGAGAAAGAGGATTGGAATGGATTTAACTGTCCATGGAAATATATTTGTACTTATGGGCTCTCTATAAAGAAACAAGATCTTGAAGAGATGGGATCTGTGGCCCCTCACTATATTTTCTATGGCTTTGAAGATACAGACCTAGGCTTTAGACTTTTTAAGAGGGGAAAGAGGTTTAGACTGTCCTCCGTTGTTGGCTATCATCAAGTTCACCCCAAAGAGCGCTCCGAATTTGGAAATCTTCGATATAAGAGAAGTCAGGTCCTCTCTAAAACAGCACCTGTCTTCTATTTTACCTTCCTTGATCTCTCTATCTATTATGAGCTAGGAGACTTTATTTTTCCTTTCTATTCTCTGAAGCAATGGCTGTTTTACTTATTTTGCTTTTTCAAAAAGAAAGAAATAGGTGAGTCCAAATAGAATACCAAAGCCCATGATCCATTGGTCAATTAATGTAAGGCCTACACGTCCCAAAGCCCCTAAAGGTCTTTGATTGATCAATAATCTCTTAAAGAGGGGAATATTAAACTTAAACCATAGAAGAATACTTGCCGCCAAAAGTGAGCTCAAGTATTGCTCTTGAATATGACTTCTGATTAATAGAGAAACTAAAGAATAGATGAGTCCAATAAGAAAAACACCACTGAATAAAATAGAGTAGAGCTGATATTTATTCGTATGGGAGAAGGAGGCCTTCATTTGCCCTTTATTTTTTAATCGGAATTTATAGGCCTTGGCAAAGTAGAAAGGAACTCTGAAGTCATTTCTAAGGAGTCCGAGAAAGCGATAAGACTTCTTGTGGGTAAGTAAGAGGTCGTCTCTAAATTGGATGGTTTGCCCACTTCTTAAGATCTCGCCAGCTAAGAATGTGTCCTCACCAATTCTTAAGTCTTGAGGCCATTTATAGGCCAGATCTTTTGGCCATCCACATAAAGCTCCATAAATAAAGGAGCACTCTAAGGCGCCACCTTCATCTGTGAAGGGATGAAAGATGGCGTTCATATAATCATTCTTATAGCGAGTAAAGAAGCTTCCCTGCGAGGGAGAATGAAGTCCTGCACAGAAGGGCGATTGAATTTCTTTTTCAATGACCTTATCCAGATTGACTTCTATATCGGCATCTACAAATATAAGTTCTCTTCCTCGAGCACAAGTGATGCCTTTATTTCTTGCATGAGAGGGCCCACTATTTTGAGATAAGAGCACAAGCTGGATTTGAGGATGATTCCAAGATTTAACTAATGATTGGAGTTCATTTTGATTTTCGCTGAAGTCATCGATAATGATCCATTCCCATTCCAGCTGACTTGAAATATCAGAAGATACTGATCGGTTCTGGTCCCAGTGTAGAAAAAGTTCTCCTAGCTCTTTGAGATGGCGAAATTGATTAAAATGGGGAGTAATGAAAGAGAGGGATCGACTCACTAAATTCGACCTTGCTTTCTCTTTTTGACTGCTTCTCTGATACCTACTCGATAGTAGAGATCATCTACAATAAATTCAGGATGTTTCTCTTTTGTACTTAAGGCCAAGTGCATGCATTTGGTTGGAGTGATTTCTAAATCATGACAGACAGATTCTTGGTGTTCTCTGTAGAGTTTTGGAATATAGTCAAAATCAAAGCGCTTCATCATGTGGATTCCCATTTTTGCAGCGAATTTTACGGTATGACGATAATTATTTTGTTGGGCTATGGGAAAGTCATCATCAAAGTCACTATAGCGTATTCCTGATCTAATATCGCCCATTCCCATTCCCTTAGATAAAGAAAAGGAGACGGCCACGATGGCCGCAGAGCTGAGATCAAAGTCTATAGAATGGCAGGTTCCAAAGTAAGCACAATCGATTTCTACTGGAATATTCTTTTGCTCAGCTTGAGTGATAATCTCATGCATCTGGGGATGGATATCTCCAGTAGAGCAAAAAGGAAGAGAGATGATAATATAGTCATTCTCATCTAGGGGAGCATCTTCTAGGAAACAGAAGTCGGGATTCACTCTCTTATGATAGGCGTATTCGCCTTTGAAAATCCGTAAACGTTTTGAAGAATTTCTTAAATAGCATTCGTCAAAGCTTTGAGTGGTTCCATTGATAAGATGGCGCTGAGAAAAACGCTCTAGGCCCTCAACTTGATTGGATCGACACTGGTGAATGAGATGGTGAATTCTCTCTAAATATTCATCTTGGCAATCAAAGGGTGGAGAGTGATTGAGCCATTCACTTAGGGGAGCCTCTTTTAAATGTAAGAGAAACTGATAGTCGTAGACAGAGAATGTCTTATGGTTGATATAATCACTTAGATTCGACATAGGGCCTTAAGATTTCATAGTAGTCAGGGAATATTTCTTCAAAAGATTGGGATCTAATTTTATCGAGATCCTTTGTCACTTTCCAAAACTTTGGAAAGACATGACTAAGATCTTCTTCATTCATATAGTTAATATAGCCTTCAATAATATTTTTAGCAGACATTCGATAGATCTCTTGCTTCTTTTCAGAGTATTGATTCTCTTCAAAGTAATCTTCGAGCCATCCATAAACTTTACGAAGTTTCTCCTCAATGATTTTTTTCACTGGAGGAGGAAGAATTTTAATATTGAAGTGTAAAGGGTTGTGAAGCGGGTGAGCAGATATAAAGGGTTGCTTGTGGGAAGCTCCAAAGTTTTCAAACTCATTAGAAATCTTCCATTTTAAAATATCATCAAGGTAGAAAACATTGAGAACTTGAACGGTATAGGTAAACCATAAATGAAGATTTCCTTCGTAGCTCTCTAGTTTCTTGATATTTCTTTCGATGGTATGCCATTTAGAAGGATAACGAATATAATCATTTAATTTACCCGTACCATCTAAACTCAATCCAATTTTAACTGTTTTAAAGTGTTTCCAGTATTCCCAAGCTTTCGGAGGGATAACGGTTCCATTTGAGTTGTATTCTAATTCAATATTCTTCGCAATATCCTTTTCTATACATTTTTCAAGTAAGTCAAACTGCCTTTCGATGAGCATGGGCTCTCCACCAACAGTATGAATATAGGTAAGATGATCCATATTTTCTTCTACATCACTCCAGAAATGATCCCTATCAACCCAATCGTAGAGGTCATTTTCAGGGCTCCAATTTCCTTTATCATCTTCAACTAGTTTTACGACACCAATGGCTTCCTCATAATAGGGAGTATTCCATAATTGAACAAAGTCGTTATACCAAGCATTGCTATCGGTGGGGCCACACATACGGCAGCGAATATTACATTTATTTCCAAACCTGAGATCTAAATATTGCAGGGGGATATCTTTGGGATCGATACTTCCATCTTCTTTGGTCATTTTCTTGGCGATTTGAAAATTAAAGTAGTCCTTACTCTTATTGACCTCAAATATTCTACGCGAGCGTATTCCATTTTTCTCTTCGCGATCACAGCGGATACAGGCTTCGTGGGCCTCTCCTTCAAGCATCGACTTTCTTAATTCCTTTGCTAACTGAGAATTTCTGGCCTGGGCCATGGGCTCTCTTTCAACATTGTAGGGCACATCATTTTCTTTGCGATAGAGTCCTCTCGATTCAGCTGTATTGGCCTGACAACAAATTCTCATATCGCCATTATTTCTCACGGCCATCATAATCCACGGTAGGGGACAGAAGTATTGCTGATTTGTTTCTTCCTTTGTCTGTGCTTGAGCAGGACTTTGGGAGTGACTGGGGTGAGTTTTGGGAAAGAAGCGACTTAGCCAACTCATACTGCTTTCTCTTTTGACTTAGATGATAGGGATGATGGAGATGATGGGATTTCTTCTTTCAATTTATGGCCTCTGTGTTGATCTAAGATTTGCGTGTAACGTTCAAAATGTTCACATTCATCGGGACTGGCCTGAGGGGCCTTAAGGAGGGGAAATTTCTCTCTTAATTTATAATAGAATTTTTGATTCTGTTCATTTTCCGTATTCTTTAAATAGGCATCAAGCTCTTGAATGTAACTCATTCTTCTAGGTCGGTCCCAAATCGTGTGGGCCAAAAAGGAAGGGGTATCGAGTATATTCCAATCAATATAGTCGATTCTCTCTACAAGATGACGATTGACCCATTTGATGAAGGAGATAATATCAAAGAAATTATAGGCCTGGAGTGTATAAGTGATATCTAAGCGAATAGGTGTTTTCGTTACAAGGAAAATATTCCTTTCAAGCTCATTCCATTGAGAAGGGTATCGAATATAGTCATTTGTCTTTCCCACACCATCTATACTCAAGGAGAAAGTGGCCTTTTTAAATTGAGAGAAGACTTCTAGAAATTCTTCACTTATGACAGTTAAATTGGTGTTAATTGAAATTTCAATATCTCTATTGCCAAGCTCCAATATTCTTTTAAGTAGCTTTAAATTATTCTTGATTAAGAGGGGCTCTCCTCCGGTGAGATAAATCTTTTTCAAATGAGGGGCTAAGAATTCTAGGTCTTTCCAAAAAAGTTCCGATTCATACCAAGGCTGCATTCTTTTTGAGAATTTAAGATTGTCATTCTCCTCATCAAAACCGACAGTTTGATGGGAGTCCTGAAGTTCCTGCCATTCTTTAGCAAAGGTTGAACTGGTCATGCTATTACACATTCGACATTTTAGATTACAAATATTTCCCTGACGTAAATCTATATACTGTGGGGGGGTGGGTTGAATGCCTTGATTCTTGAGCGCCGTAATCTCTTCCCAAGTGGAGGGGGAAAGTTTGTTCTTCCAAGCTTCGTTATATTCCATTCTTCTGGAGGTGACACCCTTTTCTTCTTTCTTATAACAAATTTGGCAAGAGGCTATTTTCTCACCATTGAGCATCTTTCTTCTTACTTCCTGATAATAGGGACCATTCCAAATTTCTTCTACTCTATCTTTTCCTAGCATCGTTCGTGGGGATAGATCGGAATTTGGCGATTCACAACATAATCTTAGAGCACCAGAAGTCTTTGCGGAGAGATGAAGAAAGGGCATGACACAGAATGTGGGGCTAGGATAGTCACTCATATATCTTCATGGCCTCCAACTGTTCTAGGTCAATATTTCGTAAATCCTTCATGGTTTTCATGAATTGGGCCCGTTTGCCCCATTGATGAATATAATCTTCCGGAAGTTCTCTATTTTCGCTAGGCTCTATAAGAGGTAATAGGGATTCTAAATCCTTCTTGGCCGCACTCTTTAATCGTACTTGAGAGAGGATATCTTGTATTTCTGCTCGTGCCTGATTTCTTAGTGAAGGATGGAGGTAGATAAGATTGAGATAGGTGGGCTCATGAACGAGATCAACTGATATATGAAAATAGCGCCTATGTTGTTGTGACTTACCATCTACCCATTGATAAAAGTCTTTTAAGGAAAATAAGTTTAAGAGAGAAGTGGTGCAGTTAAATGTAATTTCAATCTCGCCGCTTAGAAGAAGAAGTTTCTCTAAGTTTTCTTCTACTTTTTTGAATTGTAGGGGGTAGCGAATAAGATAGAGATCTTTTTCGATGGCATCTAAGCTTATGGATATATCTACGGACTTAAAATGGGGTAAGATTTGATAGAATTCATCATTATAGTGAGAGAGATTAGTATTAAAGCGAAGATCGATCTTACTGGCCTTTCTTTTATCCACGGCCTCTTTTAGAAAATGTAAGAGGGAAGGATTAATGGTTGGCTCTCCACCAGAGACATAGACAAATTCTAATTCTTCGAGCAATAAGTTGATATTTTCTTTGAATTGTTTTGTAGAGAACCATTCGTTGTCATAAGTGATATTTTCATAGTCCCTTTTTTCAAAGTAATGATCTGGCCATTGATTCTTCATTTCCGCTTCGATGGGAGAACTAAAAAGGGGATTGCAAGAGAGGCACTTTAAATTGCAGAGGTTGCCTAATCTTAAGTCGAGGGTCTTCGGAGCCAATCTCTTTTTATTGTTCTCAAGAACAGAGTCAATATAGTGAGAGTATTTATCATTTTCTTTCTGGCGTTTGGAGCGTTTTCCAAAGGACTCTTCTTTAAAACAAAATTCACATGCCTTCGGGGCCTTACCTGAAAGAAACTCTTTTCTTAAATCCTCATAGTGAGGTGACTCCCAGATTTGGGCAAGTTTATGATGACCTAGATTGAAGGGTTGGTTATTTTCATCACTCACTTTATACTGAGAGGAGAAACAACAAGGTCGCAAGGTGCCCAGAGGGGCCGTTGATAAATGGATAAATGGCACGATGCAAAACGTGTCATTAGATTTTTTTTCCATAGGCTTCATTATAGGCACGAACCCTGCGATTTACAAATACCTCCAAAGAAACAAGGTAGGCTAATGACGCTAGGGAAGGCCATAGAGAACAAGTATAGAAGCTTCTTTTATGATGGCCCTGATTCCCGTGATATCGCCTTTGCTCGTATCTTCTTCTATAGCTCTCTGATTTATCTCTACTTTAGTGATGACTATCTTATTCGCTATCTCTACCTACCTGAGATTCCCACAACTCTTTGGCGACCTATTAGCTTTTTTCAGGGGATCTCCCATGATGGGCTAATGCAATTATGTAGCCCTTTAATGGTCACTCTCTTTGGAGTTTCCCTTCTTTTTAGTGCTCTTGGGCTCCTCTTTCCCCTTATGTCTTTTTTGGCCTTTTTAAGCGGTCTCTTTATCATAGGTATGCCCAATAATATTGGAACTGTTTATGATTCGACGACACTAGTCTGTGTCGTCTTAGGTATTCTGCCTTTTACCCATGCCTCCCATTCACTTAGTCTTGATCGCCATTTTGGGATAAAGTTTAAATTCAATCGTTTACTCAATAGGTCTATCTTGGAGAGAGACCATTCAGTAGAACAGGACCATTTGTCTTCCGTGTGGGGACTCAATTTGATTGCTTCTCTTGTATTTCTGTACTTTCTTTGTTCGGCCATACAGAAAATGCGTCTAGGTGGTCTGAGATGGCCTATGTCTCAAGATTTCGCAATGGCGCTTATTTATAACCAAGTTGAATTGGGCAAAGCTCTTTCTCAAGAGTTTGAACTTCACTTTATCTTAAAGGTGATGACTCTTGTGCTTCAATTCTGTGCTTTTGTGCCTCTTTTTTGGAAGAAGTATAGAGTCTTTTATACCTTTTTATTACTTGGGTTTCATCTTGGAGTTGATTCTCTTATGGGGGTTCACTTCAGTACATTTAAAATTATCTACTTCTTTATTTTTCCGTGGACTCAATTTCTAAGGGATTTAAAAAAGTCGGTTCCGTTTATTCCTATCTTTACTCGTGGTAAGTCACTTTTGATGGATCCCCCCAATCCTTGGGCAGAAAGCTCATGGCCTCTGAGAAGGTCCTCCCAAATTCTTCACCTTTCTCTATTGATTTTTGTATTAGGGGGAAGTCTAGCTTCTGTTTACACCTATAAACACTTCTGGCCATTTTCGACGGCCACTATGTATGCCTATCCAGAGACCTTCCCTTATAATGAAATTAATTTCTATATTGGTGATCATGCGCAACAGATGACCCTCGTGCAAGATCCAGACTTCTTTCCCCTGGATCGGGTGAGAACCCAATTGGCCGTTAGAAAGCTTTATTTTAAAGATCAAGTCTCACTCTTTTCTTTAGGTTTTGCTGTTACGCAAATGTTAACGAAGGCCAAAAAGAAACCTTTTAAGCGTTTAGAGATCCGTCAATGCTACTATCCAAATATTGGCGCTCTAAAAGAGAATTATCCCTATTCTGAGGATTGTAAGCTTCTCCAGAAAATTGAGAATCACTAAAAGAAAAATACTACTTTTTAAGTTATAATGACTCTTGTGAATTATTATAATTATGAAGATATTCGTATGCTCAACTTTGAGTTAACTTCAAAGTGTGCACTTAAGTGTTCTCGCTGTGCTCGTGTTACTGATCCGGGCTCTTTTGTGCAAGTTGATTTACCGCTGGATTTAATTAAAAAGAGAATACCAACTTCCATTTTTAATTCGCACTTACTCATCGATTTAAGTGGGAATTACGGCGATCCCATTTATCATCGGGACTTCATTGAAGTGATAAAGTATTTTAAATCTTTTGAGACTTCTCTTTATATTGAAACAAATGGCTCTGGCAGAAGTCGGCAATGGTGGGACGAAGTGGTCTCCCATTTAGGTCCTAAAGATATTATTTCTTTTTCTATTGATGGCCTTGAGGATACTAATCATATCTATCGCGAAAATGCTCGTTGGGGTGATATTGAAAATGCAGTTGCCGCATGTGCGGGAAAGGTAAGAACGTTTTGGAAATTTATTGTTTTCAAATATAATCAACATCAGATTGAAGAAGCTCAGGCCTTGGCACAAAAATGGGCGATCAATAAGTTCAAGTTGGTGAAGAGTTCTCTGTTTTACTATGGATACGGGGAAGAGGATGATCCTTTAATGCCCGATTTAGAATATGTTCAAGGCTCTTTAGCGAAGAAAATAGAGGGGATACGAAATCCTGTCCCCCTAAAGGCTAAATCCAATCAGGATGAGGCAAATCACACTTTAGAAAAAGAGAATCAATTTCAAATCCATCCCAAATGCATCACTACACAAAGGCACTATATCTCCTCAGAGGGGTTCTACACACCTTGTTGTTGGATCTCTATTTTTTCAAAGGATAATGGTTTCAATATTCAAAAGAAAAAGGAATTCTCTCTCTATCATCACGACTTAAAAAGTATCATTGAAGGTCCTGCCATGAAGGAATTGGCCGCGAGCTGGGATCAGATGGATAGCGCTCCAAAATTTTGTCAAAAGAGATGTTCTGAAAAAGTGGTGGGGCATAGTTCTCATGATTTTATAAAACTAGCCCCTAAGGGGTAGAGTCGTATCCCGACTACTTCTTTTTATTGACTGACCATCGGAGAATAATTTGCACGGTAAAGAGTACAAAAATTCCAATGGCCAGATAGGAAAACTCCATCGAAGTTCCTACTTAATCGACTCTCTGATTCGTGAAGATGACCAGTCCATGATCCAAACAATGGCGGCAATGGTGATGGCCAGTAGACCAACTTCATTCCATTTTGCGAGACCTTGATACTGCATTAGCATAGTACCAATACCCCCACCTCCAACAAGACCAATTACGGTTGCCATTCTTACATTGATATCCCAACGGTAGATGGTAAAAGAAAGGTAGGGAAGGACAATCTGAGGAACAACACCAAACCAGATAATCTGAATGGGGTGAGCTCCCGTAGCGGTCATGGCCTCAATAGGTCCTTCACTAATATTTTCAATTTGCTCAGAATAGAGTTTAGCTAGAGATGAAACTGAGTGTAAGCAAAGCGCCAACATACCTGCAAAAGGTCCAATTCCAACCCAAACAGAGAAGATAATGGCCCATACAAGAGGCTCAATGGATCTTGTAATATTCAGAAAGAATCTTGTCAGATTATATAGGGCGAAAAGGAGAGGGGAAGAGTTCATAAGATTTCTCGCCGCAAAGAAACCAAAGAGAAAAGCAAAGGGGAGGGCGATAACTGTGGCAATGAACGCCATATAAATGGTTTCAATCGCAGCAAAAATCGCTTGCTCTAAAATCCCAAAGTTGGGATGAAAGAGGGCCGTGAAAATTCTCTTGGCCCCTAATAATCCGGCCTCAGAAAAGAATTCTCTCATACTTACTTGAGAGATATTGAGTCCCGCTACAAAAGTAATAAAGATAATGAAGTAACCAAGAAGCATAAATGGCTCAGTCGTTACAGATTTAGAATCATCACTCTCATAGAGGCCTTGAGTAGCTCTACCGATAGAGAGGCGACCAAAGAGAAAGAGTCCAAGCGCCACGAGAGCTCCGATGGCCAGGGCATAAACAGGCTGATTCCAAGAGAATTCAGCATATCTGATGTCAGCAATCATTTTTTGGTAAATAACTTTATAACTCACTAGGAGAGTATAGGCCCAAAGGAAAATATCAATGGCCATGGCCGCAACCACGCGCTTCATATGTTTTAGGCCTGCTTTTTCTTGATTCAATGTTATAGCTTCTGAATTACTCATAGTTTCCCCAATAATCCTTAATCGATAGTTACTTCAACAGCATCTTCGCCGTAAATCGTTTGAAACCAATTTTCATCAATTTCACTTGGACTTCCCTCATAGATGAGATTTCCATCTTTAAGAGCAATCACATGAGTAGCGTATTCACGAACAAGGGAGAGGAAGTGAAGGTTACAAACAATAGTCACCCCTAATTCCTCATTTACTTTCTTAAGATATTGCATCACAGAGTGACTGGTGGCCGGGTCGAGTGAAGCCACGGGCTCATCTGCTAGTAGGATAGAAGGATTTTGCATGAGGGCACGAGCAATGGCCACACGCTGTTGCTGACCCCCTGAGAGATTATCTGCTCTTCTATTTTCTTTACCCGTAAGCCCTACGAGTTCAATGAGCTCAAGGGCCTTCTTCTTATCAGCTTCTGAGAATATTCCAAAAATAGAGTTAAAAACTCCTGTCTTAGAAAGAGTTCCCGTAAGAACATTGGTGAGAACAGTCTTACGAGGAATGAGATTAAAGTGCTGGAAGATCATTCCAATACGAGAACGTAAACTTCTCAGAGGTTTACCTTTAATATTGGTAATATTATTTCCTTCAAATGAAATAGTTCCCGTAGTGGGTTCGTGTAGGCGATTGATACAGCGTAGGAGAGTTGACTTACCCGATCCTGAAAGACCGATGACAACGAGAAATTCGCCTTTTTTTACATTGAAGCTTACGCCTTTTAGAGCATGAGTGCCATTGGGGTAAACCTTGTTTAATTTATCCACTTCAAGGATGTTTTGGCCCATAATGAGAGTTCCTATTCTTAATGATAACGGTTTAAGAAACATGCCCTAAAACCATGGGCCTGTTGTCTTATTTTTTATTCTTATTTTGTTAAGAAGTCTTACATTTGATGTGGCCGTCATCCTAAAAGACTGCCCTTTATTTGTCTATAAATATGGCCAATAAAAGTCGAAATATCAGGGATAAAGGGACTTTGGAAGTGCGTTAAATATAAAGTCAATTTTTTGAATAACTAAACTTAATGTAACAGTAAGATAATGTCAGTCGCCAATGAGTTCCTAAAGTTCTTATTCTATTTCTGACAATAGTTATTCACGGTAGAAAAACTAACCTTCAGGGAGGAAGTATGTTTAAAAACCTTAGAAAGGTATCAGTAGCGGTATTGGCCTTAATTCTTACATCTGCAAGCTATGCTTCTTTTGAGAAGTCTATCTGTGGAGAAGACGATAGAGTACCTTCGGATATGCCAAAAATTGGTAGATTACTCGGTTCTATGTCGGATACAGGGGGATGTACGGTTACTATGATTGGTAAAACTTGCGCCATTTCTGCAGGTCACTGTTCGGGAACTTTTGGTTATGCCGAATTCAATACACCTCCAAGTATAGATGGAAATATCCAGCATCCAGCTGACGAAGATATCTATCCAGTAGATCGCGCTAAGACCGTATATGAGTACTCCGGAATTGGTAATGACTGGGCCGTTTTACGTATTCTTCCCAACCAAATCACAGGTAAATACGCAGGGGATGTTCAAGGTTCTTATGAAGTAAGTTTTCAGAAGCCTGATAGTGGAGATATTATCCGCATTACAGGTTATGGGCTTGATCGTAGTGATCCTGAGAGAAACTTAGCTCAGCAAACTCACACGGGTGAGATTACTCGTATACGTGGTTCTGCTCTTTATCATGTTGCCGATACTATGGGGGGAAATAGTGGATCTTCCATTATTCGTGAGTCAGATGGCAGAATTGTAGGAATCCATACGAACGGAGGATGTTACTCTAGAGGTGGTTCAAATTCAGCTACTGTGATCTCTGAAAATGAAGAATTGAGAGAGGCCATCGAAGCTTGTCTCATTGAAGAAAATCAAATTCAATAGTTTTAGACTATTCTAAAAATAGCAACGCCCACGCTCTAAACATATATTGGGTTTACAGCGTGGGCGTTTTTGTTTCTTCTTTTAATTGTCTTTTATCCTCTTTATCTTACAAGCTTTGAAGTATCTAAATTGATGGCCTTAACCATTTCTCTTAGAGAGTCATAATCTTTATCACTTGTATTCACAACACCTTCAACAGAGTAGATTCTTTGAAAGATATCCTTACCCTTAGGTGTTGCGATGAACTTCTTAACTGCATTGATAAATTTTGAAGTGATTTCTTGAGGAAGATCCTTGCGAAAGACAAAGGGATCATTTGGAATTTTATCCGTAATGGCCACAATTTTGATCTTATCTTCTACATCAGGAAATTGAGTCTTTACTCTGGCCCTTGCATCACGGATCTTTCCTTGCTCATCTGGAGCCGAATAGTATGTAGCCCCAGCATCCACTTGACCCTGATAGATCATGATCACAACATTGTCATGCTTATTGGCGAAGGTCATATTACTGGCCGCTACACCGGCTTCTTTCATCATTTTTAAAGGAAACATATATCCCGAAGTAGAGGAAGGATCAACGAAGGCCATTTTCTTTTCGTCGAGATCTTTCACTTCTTCGATACCACTATCTGTTCGCGCAATAATTTGTCCCTGATAGTAGTCATGCCCATAGCGAAGTACTCTTAATTTTGCCGATGCTCCATACTTGTCGTTGGCCATAAGGTAACCAAAAGAATTCATAACACCAATATCCGCTCTCTTTGATCCAAAAGCTTCGACTACGGCCACGTAGTTGGTTGGAATCCCGGTTTTAAAATAGAGTCCCGTTTCTTTTTCTAAGAATTGAAGAAATTCTTGAGAGTTTGAAGCAATGGTATCCGCGTCTACTGAAGGAGTGAAATAGAGTTTTACAGGATTGTCTCGCGTTCCCAAAGGTGCATTATTTTCACAAGAAGGAAAGAGCCCAACAACGAGAGCAAATAGAGAATAAATAAATATACGCGCGAAAGCTTGGTCTTGTTTCATAAAGTCATGGCCTCTTTGGGTGGTGAATTTCTTTGAGGCCAAGAAATAACATGGCCGTTTGTTTTTGTCAGTTATGATTTAGGATTCTCCTTATTTTTTAAGGCCTTATAAATTTTATCGATTATGATTGGCCGGCGTATTTTTCCGTATTGCAGCATTTTGGTACGCAGTATTAGGGAGTCTTAATAGATTCGTCGATAGGAAATTATTACGACTTATAAAAGGATGAATTTATGGCCCCTGCAACCAGAATTCTCATAGGCTTATTCTTTAGCCTGTGGGCCTCGCAAATTTTAGCTAAGACTTATTCTCTCAATGAAGGAAGAAGTAGAAGCAATAGCTTTCGAATTGTTAACCCTACAACTGAGCGCCTTTACTTTGAATACTATATTGGAAGTTTTGATGCCCTGAAATCCCAAAAGTCATCTGATTTAGGGGGAAGCAGGGGAGAGTTTCATGACCTTAAATTCAAATCCTTTAAAATGACTAATGAAGAGGGAAAAGTATCCCTTCCTTATCAGAGCTTCATCGTCAAAGCGAAGAAAGAGAATCTAATCGTAGGTCTTAAGCATCTTCCAGGAAAGTTTTTTAAAGATATTTACTCTCAAGTGGCGCCAAAGAAACCATGCCGCTGTGATAAGAATTCACCAATCTCTTATGAGATCAAAGGTGACTATGAAAATGAATCTTCTCCGCTCTATGAAATAGAGTCATTAGGAACTTATAGAGGACAGGCCTTAACTCGAGTTAAAGTTTATGGAGCTCGACAAAGAAGTGCAGGAATAGAAGTTTTCCCTTCCTTAAAATTATCCTTAATGACAAAGGATAGGAGTCCTTTGGCCCTTGTTAATTTTAAGAAAGATTTCAAAGAGTCTAATCGTCATTTTCTTATTATTGCTTCTAAAGAACTTGAAGAGGGAGCCCTTGAGTGGAGTCTTTTTAAACAATCTCAAGGCTATCAAGTTGATCTCTTCTATTATGAAGATATTGCTACGGATGCCCTAACTCTTCAGAAGTTTATTCGTGAGCAGTATAAGTTGAAAGGCCATCAATATGCCGTGATTATTGGCCATGAATTTCTCGTTCCTACTTTCTACCGTGAAACTTCAATGGCATGGGATACGCCCACTGATTATCCTTATTTCTATATGGATAATGATGAAGCTCGTGCGGATCTCTTTCCTGAGATTTTCTATGGCCGGGTAACTGGAGCGACAAACGAAGATATAGTCAATCAAGTGAAGAAGTTAAAAGAATTTGAAAATCGCTCATGGAGAAATGCAGAGGGGATTTCAAGAAGTATTGGGATTGCTTCGAATGAGGGAATTAATCCTACTGATGAAGAGTATGTGGCACAGATGTTAGATCCTCTTAAGAATGGGCACAACCTTACTCCAAAATACTTCTTTCAAAAAGATCCACAGGCCCAGGTTTCTCAAATCAATACAGCTCTAAATAGGGGAGCGTATTGGCTCAATTATATTGGACATGGCTCGGGCGTAAGTTGGCCATCTATTCATCAAGGTGAATATCTATCCTCTGATATTTATCAAATTAAACCGGGGGCCGTTAAACCGGTTATCATCGATGTGGCCTGCCAAAACGGGCGCTTTAACGAAGAAGGACGTCTAGGTGAAACCTTTATGAATGCCCAAGCATCTGGAGAACCTGTAGGGGCCCTTTCCTACTTTGGGGGAAGTGTCGACATCTCTTGGGATCCACCGGCGATTATGGCCGTGGGAATAGGAGAGAGTATGGGGAAGAATAGAAATTCTTATTCTTTATTTGGTCATATCCTTCAAGGACAAAACCACTTACTTCAAAATTATTCAACAATAGAATCTATTGTTGAAAATCATGTATGGTACCATTTACTTGGCGATCCTTCTTTAAAAATGAGATAGGATTCTACTCTAACTACTTGATTTTTAGTTGTATAAGGTCATGAAGTTATATTAACTTTATGGCCTTAAACCTTAGAGTCTTTGAAGTTCCCTATTATCCAGATGAGCACCCTCGAGTGTATAAGCTACCCCAATCTGATGGGGATATCCAGGCCAATTGTTCTTCGGATCATACAAAAGATAAGCAATCCCCTCTAGATAAGAAGGCCATGGATGAGCGGGTGCAACGTCAGTTTGAAAATTTGAGCCACCTACAAAAGCTTGATTTGCTCTGAAAATTCATTCTTATAAATGGCAGCCTAAACGACTTTCTGTGTAGAATGCGGTCGCTGTATGGCCAAGTCCTGTGGCCACAATCATTTTCTTTTCTGGATTATGATAGTAGCGATCCACTTTAATGATCTGTTCCGCATAATTGCGACAGGTCTTATCATCAAGCTTTTCTACATAGAGGCAAGAACAATACTCTTTCACAAAAGAAGCGGGAATAACTTTTAGGAAGTTTTGGTCACAGGAATTCAGGGATACTAGGGTGAAGAAAAATAGAATGATTCTTAAGCTCTTGCTCGGTTTCATTGGACTTCTCCTAGGTTACTTTCCCAATTGGCGAGGAGTCCTTGATATACGGCATTCAACCAGGCCTCACGATTAAAGACACTCTCTTTATCTGCACCAAAACGAATGGCCACTGCCTTAAGAGAAGGAAAGATCGCCATTGTTTGACCATGATGGCCTAAGGCCAAAATCAAATCATCCGGTAGATTAGCAAAGGCCTTTATTTTTTCTTTCCTTTCAGGGCAAGGTGCATTCAGCCACCAACTATACCCATAGCTATAACTCGGTTCATAGCGAGAAGGTTTTGTATTACAGGAAGCGGGGTGAGCTTGAAAAGAGCGTTTCAGGTATTCTTCTGATAAAAGTCTTTCTCCTTTGTGGAGACCTTTATCGAGAATAAGTTGTCCGATCTTTGCGAGGTCATAAGTTCTCATATAGAGATAGGAAGAGCCTACAAAGGTTTGACTCCTATCTGTCTCCCAAGTGGCACTTGTGATATCTAGTGGGGTGAATAAACTGTTCCAAGGATAAGAGAGATAGCTTTTGAGGGGGGATTCTTCTTCTTTAAAACTTTCTTTAAAACTTTCTTTGAGAACTCTCATAAGGAGATTTGTTTCCCCACTTGAATAATTAAAAATAGCACCAGGTGGATAGAGCTGGTTGCGATTAAGAGTATAGAGTCCCATATCTTGAGAAGGTTTCAAATACAGCATTCGAATGACATGGCTCTTAAGGGGATTATTTTCGTAAGTTTCATTCCATTCAAGGCCTGAACTCATGGTTAATAAATTTTCGATGGTAATCTTGCCCTTGAACTTCTTTTCTTTGAGCTGGGGATAGTACTTCTCAAGAGGATCGTTTAGGTCCATTTTATTTTCAAAAATTCTTCGACCTATGAGAAGGGAGGCGATGGACTTACTCATAGACCAAATGCGAAAGGCATTCTGATTTGAAGAAACTGAATTATAACGCTCATAAACTTTTCTTCCTTTTTGCAGGATGTAGACGGCTCGAGTATTGCCCTTTCCTTTCTCTGCTGATGAAGGCGTTAGGTTGAAAGCAGCCTCTTCTTGGGTTTTAAAGTAGGAGCTACACTCATTACAGGTGGGGAAGGGATCATTTTCTTTGTTTTCTTCTATTTCTTTATCCCTAATGGATTTAGTACTTTGATCACTGGGCTGATTTTCTTGAGGCCAGACATTGAGGGAGTATAAAGAGAGCAGAATACTGAAAATAATTAAGTTATTCATGGGGCATATCCTTGTGCTTATGTGTTGAGTATAAAGATCTCACCATCATATATCTAGTCATTTTACTGCTCAGATTTTGTGATAAACTAGGTATTTAAAGAATGAACTTAAGTGTGAAGGTGGTAAGGATTATGGGCCAATTGACTTTATTTATGATGATCTTCTTTTCTATGAATGGTTTTGCCCAAAATCAATTCAATTATAATTCGACTCAAAATGAATCAATGAGTAAGTATCAGAGAATTGGACATATTGAATCCTATCTTAAGGCCATGAGTAAAGATATTCGTCAAATGAAGGCCAATATTGAAAGTAAAATGAAAACAGGGGATCAGAATTTACTTCGAAAAATCGACTCTCTTGAACGCACGGTAAGTATGTTAAAGGCCCAGATGACCGAATTAAAAAAAGAGAAGGCAGAGGGCTCAACGCAAACTCAAGAAACTCTTGAAAGTGCTGGGACTAGTGGAGCGAATGCGAATCCAACGAGCTCTCAAATGAATAAGTCTGATCAAGATAAACTTCTCGATGCGATCGAAGAGAATGCTACCAAAATAGGAATCCTGCAGGAGAGTTATCGCTCCATTGAAAATTCATTAAAGTCCATTAATGAATCTCTACAAGAGAGTGCAAAGTAGGAGGGATTTATTGGTCAATAGCGTTGGCAATCGTTCGAGAATCTGATGGTTGCTGATTACTATTCTGATTCGCGTCTTGAGTTGAATCGACTTCAAATCGGCTTGCATCAAATACTTTGACGCTCATAGGATTCTCATCGCCATAATAGTCGAAATCTTTCTTTGCTACTTTTAAAGTGAGGCGATTGTACTCATCTGTAATTTTGGCCATGACTTCTTTTGCAGAGAGTTTTTGACAGTGACCCTTTTCGCTAAAGCTTCCAATACTAATATTCACCATTTCTGATCCTGGACCTTCTATCTCTTGAGTATCTAACTGAAGATTAAAAAGACCATCTTTAGTATCCACCCCATAATTCAGCTTTAGCGGGGAGCCTAGGCCTTCTTCAAAGCGTCGGGATATTTCTAGAAATTCGTGGCTATCTACAACTTCGCTATAGTAATTTCTAAAGTTATTGGCAAAGCAACCACCCATTTTCTCAGACTCTTCAAGTTGACCACGAATAATATTAACCCCTGCTGAATAACTTGTATTCACACAGGAGTAACTTGGATCCTCTTGATAAACATAGAGAGGATCGCGATGGTTGAGATCGAGACAATGTTTAAGGTTGGTAGCATCGATGCAATTTCGGCTTTGTCTTTTAAAGTTCAATTCTCCGCAAAGAGAAACGATTGTATTCTCAGTCATTAAAAGCGCATCGTAATCATCAGTGGCCTGAAGATCTGTGAGGGTTACACTTGTTACAAATAGGGAGAGTAAGGAGAGTTGCCCAATTTTAAGGAAAGAAGAATCAAGAGAAGAGTTTTTAAAAAACTTACGATCTAATAAATTTCTTAAACTCCACTTTGGGTCCATTTCTCATTCCATTACTAGGTTCAAGCTCTTATCGGCTGAAAAGGATAATACTTGAGTGTTTTTATTGATTATAAGGGGGGATATTCCTGTGACCAAGGCCTAAGAATCTAAGGAGGCTTATGCTATTAGATTTCAATAGGTTAGGTTCTAAATACTATTTTTGGAACCCTTGTAAAGTCAGAGTCTTGTGCCTCAAATTTGAGTCTTCTTCTTTTAGTTTTCCTCTTACTTATTATTTTACATAGGGGTAAAGAATGTCGTAGAGATCGATTCGAGGTACCATCAACGTCCGTGTCATCTTATGCAGAACAAATAGAGGAAGCTTACTTTCAAATTGAAAAATTCTTTGGAGTGAACGAGATTGAATATCACTCATTCTAATTTCTTGAGCACGGTCGAGGACTTTATTAATTCTAAAAATAAAGAGTTTCCTTTGGTCTTCCAGATACTCCGGAAGCTGCCCTTCAAGCCCTTTAAAGAGGTGATAAATTTGAGAAAGAGACTTCTTATGAGTTTCATTCATATACTGAAGAACATAGAAGTAGAACAGAGCGATTTTCTCTAAGGGAAGGCCTTCAAGATATTCAATTGCCAATTGAATATGGTGATAGGGGTTATGAATATCCTTTAAGTCTAAGGCCACTTGGGCCTGCATTAGGTGATAGAGCCCTTTTTGATAGGATTGAGAATTACTCTTGCCTTTAATCTTGTGACTCGCAAAGGAGCATTGGTTAAATATATCTTGATAGCGAATCACTTCATTATTGAGAAACTTAGGAGCTTTACCGGGAATGAAGTAAGCTTCTTCTTTTCCGGGAAGCATAGCAACTGTCTGGAGTGAAGAAGGAGTTAAGGGATCCGCCAGCCATTGAGAAGAAGGTACTTTTTCTTGCTCCCAAGCCCGACCCATTAATCTTAGCACATGCTCCGTTGTATATCCCTTTTGATGACTTATTTTGAAGACCTTTAATTTCTTATCAAAACAAGCTCGTCTCATTTGATTTTGGGTGAAGAAACTATAGGGGATCACATCGGCCTTATTCAGTTTAGGCTTTTCTCTATCGTTACAAAAGTACTGTATCTTATCAGGAGAAGCCGTATATTCGTTATAGTAGAAGTTCTCTCCATCAAGTTCAGCAGAGAGAATATCTCCATTTTTAAAACCCATATAAAATGCCCAAGTCGTAATGGATTTTTGCTTTTTTAAAAAACGAATGACTTCTTTACGAGTGGAACATCTTTGCAGCATTTGAAAAATAATTTCAAAGATAGGAGTTCCTTGAGCGTAAAAGGTCGAACCAAATTTCTGATGTAAAGCGAAGCTCATTCCATTTTGAGTGATTGTGGTAATGGAGGGAAAGGCAAAGCCGCTCGAGTGAAAGCTTAACATCTTAGGGCCTCGGTCCAATTGACTTTGTACCGCTCTTTCTTCTTGATCAAAGGAGCCGTGAAAAGGGAAGTCTAGTATTCGTCCGTGGACAAGGGCATCTCTCTTACTATCCCAAGTAAAGAGGGAACTACATCCCATCAGTCCGACGGGTACACCCGGCATCCATTTGTTCATAAAGCACATAAGTTCTGGAATAGCATAGGCCATGGCCAGGGTTTGAGGAGATTCTCCGAGTCCTTCGGCATAGGCCGAGATCTTATTCTTATATTCACGGTGTCTGTCTAAATTGGTCAGGATTAGGGCCTTGAGAGACTCATTTATAACATGGTTGAGTCCTCCCCAAGGGGTAGCAACGATATTGGTGGCATGATGGAGAAGATTTTTATGCCGGTCTCGGTCTTTGAGTCCTAGCTGATAGAAGTTTTCTGTGCTCTCTCCGACAAGTTTAATAAAGGATGGGGGATTGGGGCTCATATTCTCTCAATTCTTATTTGTTCATTTCTATTTTGTGAGGTCGTTATGTTAGATATTTTAATGAATCCCACCCAAGAAGTCTTGATAGGATTAATGTTCCTGGCGGCTTTTCGTATTTATCTAGAAATTGTCGGATTTAAGCTAACGCAACTTCCCTTATCTAAAATGATGTCAAATCGCTCGTCACTAGAGTCTGTGGAGCGCTTTCACCGGATGGGTCTATTTTTTTCGATAGGACATATCCTTCTCTTTGCACCTCAATTATTAATGTCATAGATAGAGATTAGGAAGGCACAGGAGTTTCTATTTTCTTTATCTGTGAGGGACCACTATAGAGCTCCACAAGCGGAATAAAGGAATCAACTTCCTGGGGCACATCTAATTTAGTTTCATTCACTTTCTTACGGATATAAATCTTAATATTTACATCTTTATTCAGAACCTTCTTCTTTTGCGTAAGTTGATTGTGGATCTGATAGACCTTATTTAATAAGATTGAATTCTGCTTCTTATTCATTTGAAAAGCATCAACTTTTCTTAGGTAATTCCATAATTGCCATGGATCTTGATGGCCATTTAAGAGAGAGGCCAAGCTTAGATAGATCACTGGGTCTGACTCAAAATTGTCCCCCATCAAGACGAGATCATCAGGTATCCCCGTGAGCATAAGGATATCGAGGAGATGATTGAGTTTATATAATCCCTGAATCTTTAAGTCTTTAGGTGTGAGGTCCAACTCTAGCAAACTAAATAAGCGCCGGTAGTCCTTGAGAAAAATACCAGCAGTATAAATTTGATTTTGATAGAGCCAATCTCTCATAGCTTCTTCATAGAAGTGAGGGGAGGCCGATAAGATAAAGGGGTGATAACCCTTTTCAATATAGGATTTTAAAATCTCTACACTATTTGTGATGGTAGGGAAATAAGATAAAGGCTTTGTTAGAGAACGATACACTTCAGTGGTAGTGCTATATTTTGTGTCTACTAGAGTTTTGTCGAAGTCACATATGATAATTTTCTTGGGATTTGAAATAGAGAGGGGAATGAAAGTTCCCATATGAAGATCAAGGCCTACCTCACTTGAAACTTCATAAACCTGAAGGGCACTGACCTCATTTTGATCTTTATCTAAAGATATCTTTGCGTGAATATTTCCAAATTTATCGGAATCAAATGTTTTCTTAAATACGATTTCCTGTTGGGAATCATAGGCCATAACTTTGACCTTAAAGGTATTTCCTGTAAGAAGTTTATAGGCTTGAATAGGAAAGCGAGGAGTCGGAATCTCCTTTGCTATTTCTTTAGCAATCCCCCGTGCCATACTCTTTGGACTTTGATTGGTAACAATATTTTCTTTTACCGTTAAGGAAGCCTTAATATTGAGGTTTTCCTCAGTCATAATGGCCAAAAAGTGGACAATGGTAGGTCTTTTCATGGGCTAAAAATCCTGCTCAAGGTAAAAGGGACTAGGCCTTAACAATTTTAAAAGTAAGTATACCATCATTGTAGGCGGTTGTTACTTTTTTACTATCTAGGATTTTATCGACATTGAATTCTTTTGTTAAGCTTTCAGAACGACGAGAAGCATGGACAGAACCTTTTTCTCCATCAATTCTTTCTTCAGAGCGACGACTAAAGCTTATCTTAATTTTTCTCTTATGGGCCGTGACCACATAATTATCTCTTTCATGTTCAGGAGTAGGAATATCGAGATAATACGCATTATCATCTTCTCTCAAATTGCTTTCAAGAGTCTTAAGGGAATAGAAAGGATCATGGGCCTTAAACTCGATAAAATCTTTTTGCTCAGCATTGGATTTGATGGCCGACATCATTTCTTTATTTAACTTATTTTCAAGCTCTTTAAGAATGGATTGATGATCTTGTACGGCCTTAGCGTATTTGGTTTCAAAGGCCTTCTTTTCACTTAGGAGGAGGTCTTGATGATGTTTATCGAGGGCTTCATTCTTATCTTGAAAGATTCTTTGGCGATTTGAAAATTCAATTTGATTTTTAAATGTCTCTTCGGCCACCCGAGTCTTATGTTCAGCTTCATTCTTCTTAAGCTGTTGACGAAATCTTGCTTCGTTATCTTTCATCGACTTAGCTTGATGGTTCTGTGCTTGAGAAACCTTTAGGCCAGCATCGAAACTCGCCTTATTGAGCTCCATCTTTGTATCGTGCTCAATTTTCTGGATGGATTGCTCAGAGTCAGATCTCACTTTCTTAATTTGAGAATTGGCCTCAAAATTAATATCTTGCATTTGAGTACGTGAGCGATCAAAGATATCTTTAGTCTTAAGTGCATGATCTCTATTCATATTTTCAATTTGATGATCATGTTCAGTGGATAAATTTCTCTTTTGCTTTTCTAAATTCTCTTGAGTCTGAACCAGGTTTTTTTTCAATTCATTGAGACGTTCTTCTTGATGAGAGCTGGCTTCGATAAGTTCGGCTTGATTGCGATCTCTTACATTTAAAAGGGCCACTTCATTATCAAGTTTGGATTGATCGATTTTCTTATTGTAATAGTCTTTGATATTTTCAATTTCAGTTTGTCGGGACGCAATTTCATTTCTTTGAGAATCTACAAGCTTCTCGAGGTATCTCTTATTTTCATTAAATTGCGACTTATCAACTTTCACACACCCTCTCTTTGATCGATTTGTTCAGAAGAGATAGCGCGGTCTTTCTTTGATGATGACATTTCTCGGTTTAGTTTAGAGTAGGGAGACTCACAGTACTCAGCTTTTGCTGTATTTCCTCTACACATCCAAGTTCGAATCAGATCAATTTTCAAAGTTGAGGGCCCACCATGATAGGATAGGTAACTTTGAGGATCTAATGTCGAGGTAACCATATAGGCCTTTTGATTGATAGAGAACGGATTTTGAGCTTTTACCACATATTGATAAACACGATATTCTGCTCGAAGACTCATACTCATGAGTCCCAGAGCTAAAATCAGATGAAATTTTGATTTTATTTTTATCATCATCAATAGGTGCTTAGTGAATTACCGGATCAGAATCAAGAATTTCATTTTCAACCATTTTAAAAAAGGCGCGAAGAAAGAGTTCTTGATCATCTATATTCATAGCGGAAAGTACAGTTCTCTGTCTTTCTAGTGTTCTGTGTTCACAGAGTCTTTTGAAAAGTGTTTTGGCCTTGGCCTTTTCATTTCCGGTTAACTTCTTATGATTGGGAAGTCCTCCTAGACCATCAATAAGATTGTCAAAGAGAGGGTAGTAACCATGTTTGGCCAATTGTACGAGTGACTTAATCGAGCGATCATTGCGGTGGTAAAATTCCAACTTATCCTCCTGATTGATGGCGATTTCTTACCTACTTAAATCTTAAAACGTCTCAGGAGTGCATGGGTATAGGGTAGGTTTTTCCGTTTTTAAAAATCAAGTATTATCCATTACTTAGAAATCTATTATGAATTTTATTCACGAGTTAAAAGTTCGGTTATTGAAGGCATCAAATTTAACGCCATGAAAGCTGGAAATTGATCGCCTAAAAAGCTACAATATAGAAGCTTATGAAGTCTTCAATAGGAGAAGCTCTTCAGCAAGTTTTCTAGTACGGAAGTATTGGAGCCTTTTACTTTTTATAAATATTAAAATTTTATGATCAGGAAGATCCTATGAATTCTCAAGTTAACTCATCTTTTCTCTGCTCCCTTAAATCTAAGAAATCCCTCTTTACCCTCATATTGGCGACCCTTTCTCCTTTCTCTATGGCCTTGGTGGACTATACCGAATCATCATCTTTTAAGCCTAAAAATAGTGGTGCCCGTCGAGTCAAAGAAGCACCTCCCCAGCATCGCTCTACTACAACGGTTTCTCAAGAGAGTCGTTCATCATCAAGTCGATCAGGCTTTTTTAAAGCAGGCTTGAGCTACCAAAATGACGAAGTGAAATTAGGAGAAGCATCGGGAAATGCATCACGTGTTGGAATCGAGACTCATTTTGAAACACCTTATAATATTTTTTTAGACGCCCGCTATTCTCAAGCTAAGCTATCCAACGAGCTTTCAGAAGATTCAGACTTTCAAACAGGTAACCCAGAACTTCTTCTGGGATTTAATTGGCTAGAGTTTGGAAATCCTATGGAAGCGGCCCATATTGATTTTTTAGCGGGACTTAGTTTCGGTCAGAATGACTCAGACTTTGCAACTCAAAGAACCGATAAAATAGTAGGGATTTCCACTGCAAAACGTTTTTATAACTTTGCACTAGGTCTTGGTTATCAAATGATTCTCACTGGAGACTCTGATGAGACAGAGCTCTCCATTGGCAATATTTCTAAATTAACAGCTTCTTTGGGATGGGTCGTCTCTAGCGATATTCGCTTTCTAGTAGAGGCCAACTCTTATTCAATTGGTCGCTCAACAGAAGATACCTCCTATAAACTCGATGAAAAAGTAAAAGTAAGTGTTATTTCCCCTCAGATCATTTTAGGTATATCTCCGACAGTGGATTTAACTCTAGGCGCTCACTTATCTTCTCGTCGTCTTCAAGAAGAGCAACTGCTCGGGGCCAAACTGTGGAATATTAATGGCCTTTATGGAAACTCTCTCTATGTTAATATGGGAATAAATCTTTAACCATCGGAGATCCTTTGTCTTTTTTTAAGTCGGTTCAATTTTGTAGTCAGTGTAAGAAGCTTGTTTCAAGTACAGATGATCTTCTCTTCGTAGAAAGTGATAGTACAACAGGCTTCTGCTCAGAACCTTGTATTGAGAATTTCTATTCTCCCTTAGTTGATTATTTCGAAGAACAAGAAAAGGCCTGGCGCGCACAAAACGAACTTCTCGATGAAGAAATTTTAGAAGTGGTAGGAAGACCCTCTTTCATGGATATGCTACTCAAGAAGCCCCACGAAATTTGGGTCCAAGATGACGTCTGCGGTTCCCCCGTCTATAGTTTCATCCGCTCCTTTGAAGACAAGAAATACGGTAAATTCCATTTAATGTGTCTTTGCTTTACCTACGATTATGGACCTTCATTCATCATTTCAGCCTCAGCAACTAAGAATGCAAAACTCCTCGAAAATTATCGCTGGGGTGAACAAATTGAAGACCTCACTCCCTTTTACGATCAAATCTCTACCACGGAAGCTCCAGTAGAAAGTATTGAAATTGATGAACATATACTGATGATGCTTGAAAATAAAAAATCTCAATATCTCGCTCATCTCATCGAAGAAAGAAGTCCCGCTGATATTCCCATCGAGGCCTTTACTCTCTACGAAGAATATTTTGAAAAGACCATGATGAACCCCGATGAAATCTATCGTCATCAAGACGAAGAAGGGGATACCATCTATACTTATATTAAGGCCCATGATCGTGAGGGAGTTAGTTTCTACTACTTCATCATCTGCTCTCGTGTAAAAGAAGGTGCTGACCTTAACACCGAAGCCCTCTATCCCATTCTCAGTTTTCCCTCTGTGGATGGAGAAATGTATAAGCTCTATCAAAAAGGCGAACTCGTAAGTGGGAACCTCAGAAACTGACCCCTGTAAGTGGAGTTATCGCGGATTAAAGAGCCTCGGCTTTTTAATCCCATCGATTATCTGATTGTGATAAATCGCGTAGAT
>CERC01013850.1_pt1 | contig 53158 bp, 51 predicted proteins | sample 530921 | NCBI WGS metagenome assembly CERC01 (sample SAMEA2621099, study PRJEB7988) | marine metagenome | isolation source: saline water (ENVO:00002010), including
TTTTTTTTAAAAAAATAGCTTCAACTAATCTAATTTTTTGAGCATCTCAGCAATCTCTCTTTTCAACTCTTCATCTTCAGTATACGAAGCAAATTTCTCTGCTTTCAGCAAACTGCCTTTAGCCTCAAGAGATTGACTTAACTCCATATATCGCTGTGCTAAGGAAAATTGAATCGATGCTTTATATTCATTCTCTTTTAGCTTATCCGCAATTTGATAGGCCTGCTTATAAAAAAGAATGGACTCTTCACAGTCATCAGTAAAATCAGCCAAAGTCTCCCATAAAACAGGATGATCATTCTTTTTACCATTATTCTCATCACAGAGGCATTTGAGCTGATTATAGAAATCATAAAAAGATTTTTCGTCATCTCTACCAGCCGCATCCATCATATTTTTAGCGAAGCTTTCAACCTGTTTAAAAATTTTGCTATTCATGGCTAGCTCTCCAACCAAACATCTTTAGCCCAATTCCAAATTGACGGCCACTCTTCTTCAGACTCTTCGATATCACAACCATACTGCCACAATAAAATTTGCCCTACTTCGGATATACAGTAAAAACCGTTAGCATGCTCACATATTGGAATATATTCACGCGGCATCCCAACATCCCATGCACGTGCAGCCATATCAGGAAGGAAAGTATGGGATTGAGAATCAGCACACGTCGCAGGCTCAATTGATCCGCAGACAATATCACTTACTTCAAGCAGAAATAGCTTATATTCATTCGGCAACGAGATAAGAATAGCCTCTTCAATTTCTACTAAGTCATCTTCATCTGGAAGCTCTAATGGAACAGGTACTTCTATATTACGCTCCTGCAACAATTCAATAATATCTTCCATTTAAAGACTCCAGTAACAAAAATTAGGCTGTGCAGCCTAGTCTAGACCACAAAATATGTAAACATCCATAAACCCTATAAAAGTCAGGTATAAAGGGGCTTATCTATAAATTAAAAAAATGTAAATATACAAGATTTGATATAAGACCCCTAGACAAACACAATACACACCAAAAGACCTAATACTTTAGGATTAGCATTATCCAAATTGCTAACATCTTTAGCCCAATCCCCCAAGACTTTAAGCGCAAAATCCGTATAATTCGCGCCAACTGCACTGCAACAGGAATTTTGTTTTTTATATTTCCTGATTATGCAGGCTACTGAAGTCTGAGGTAATAACGGCAAAAAATTGTTGATCTAATAAAACAGTTAGTTCCGTTGAGGCCACAAGCCCCATTACCTTTGCTACTTCACAAACCATTATTATTATTAAAATGGCAAAGTTCCTATGACCACAAAATCAGTAGACGTATTGCTAGTCGGCGCGGGAGCTATGAGTTCGACGCTTGGTGTCTTACTCAAGCAGCTGGATCCATCCCTAAAGATATGCATGGCTGAGCGACTAGACCAGGTTGCAATGGAAAGCACCGATTGCATGAACAACGCGGGAACAGGACATGCCGCTTATTGTGAATTAAACTATACGCCAGAAATGGCTGATGGCAGCATAAACTGCGATAAAGCCTATGCAATCAACGCTTCTTTCGAAGTAAGCTTGCAGTTTTGGTCCTACCTAGTACAACAAAATGCTCTACCAGAACCTTCTAATTTTATAAACCCAGTGCCTCATCAGAGCTTTGTCTGGGGTGATAAAAATGTAGAGTTCCTGCGTAAGCGCTATGAAGCACTCAGTTCACATCATCAGTTTGATATTATGGAATACAGCGAAGACCCTGACGTGCTTCGCCAATGGATGCCGCTGGTGATGGAAAACCGCAAAGACGGTGAAAAAATTGCGGCTACACGTGTTCGCTACGGTTCTGACGTAAATTTTGGTTCTCTAGCGCGTAGTATGGTTAAGAACCTACAAGATCAAAATGATTTCGATCTTCTACTTAACCATGACGTAGTCGACTTTTATCAGAACAAAGATAAAAGCTGGTCGGTCACACTTAAAAACAAAGAAAGCAAACAAACTGAAGTTATCAACAGCCGCTTTGTTTTCTTAGGTGCTGGTGGTGGAGCTCTTCCACTACTACAGAAATCAGGAATTGCAGAAGGTGATGGCTACGGTGGCTTCCCTGTAAGCGGTCAATGGCTGGTTTGTAATAACCAAGAAATTGTAGAACAGCACGAAGCTAAAGTTTACGGCGCGGCACCTATTGGTGCTCCACCGATGTCAGTTCCACACCTAGACACCCGTGTAATTGATGGTAAGAAAGCACTACTTTTTGGACCCTTTGCTGGTTTCACTACAAAGTTTTTGAAAAAAGGCTCGATGCTAGATATGTTCGGTAGTCTAAAACTGAACAACCTTAAACCGATGCTATATGTTGGTGCGACTAGCATGGATTTAACTCGCTATCTCATCAGTGAAGTTATGCAAACACATGGCTCGCGCGTCATGTCTCTCAGCAACTTCATCCCTGAAGCAAAAGAGCATGACTGGGAGATTTCCCATGCAGGCCAACGCGTTCAGATCATCAAGAAAGATGCTAACGGTAAAGGTAAGCTTGAATTTGGTACAGAAGTTATCACTTCTGCAGACGGTAGTTTAGCAGCATTACTCGGTGCATCGCCTGGTGCTTCAACCGCAGTAAGCGCAATGCTATCCATTGTGGAACGCTGCTTTGCCGATGAACTAGCAACCGAGGCTTGGCAGGATAAAATCAAAACCATGATTCCATCCTACGGACAAGACCTTACTCAGGATGTTGAGCTACTGCGCTCTATTCGCCAACAAACGTTGTCGACTCTGCAACTAGACCCGCAATAAGCACAAGCTCTGACGTATGTAATCACATACGTATTAACAACATCATAAAAAAGGCTGATCAAATGATCAGCCTTTTTTTTCATTACCAAGTACAATAACTCTACATCAGCATTTGAGTAATCTCATTATGGACTGTAGAGCGCATTGTGGTGCATGCTGTATCGCACCTAGCATTAGCAGTTTAGATAAAGCAGCCAACTCACGATGCCAATATTTAGCTGATGATTATCGATGTACTATCTTCAATCAACCAAACAGACCAAAGGCATGTAAAAATTTTGCAGCAGAAATTGAATTTTGTGGTCAGTCAAGAGACGAGGCTCTACAGATCCTAACACTACTTGAAGAATCAACCTTACCGTTATAAACAAAAGCTAAACTTAACGACACTCACAAACAGTTATCATTGAATTGGAGCTCCCCTCCTGAAATACCTAGCCGAAATAAAGCTAATCCTCGCTTTAGGTTTTCCTATTGCGATCGCTCAAATTGCTCAAACGTCAATGGGCTTTGTAGACACACTCATGGCTGGCCGCTTCAATTCAACTGATCTTGCAGCTGTATCTCTAGGCTCAAGCATCTGGCTCCCACTTTTTTTAGCATGCCAAGGTATCTTAATGGCAACCACCCCTATCGTTGCTCATCAAGTAGGGGAAGGTAAATCCTATAAAAGTTGTGAAACTCTTCATCAAGGCGGCGTTATAGTTATCTGCCTATGTATACTTTCCATGCTCGCCATTCATCACTGCGAACCCATATTAGTGCTCATGAATGTAGAAACGAAGCTCGCCACGCTGACATTAGACTACCTATCAGCAATATCATGGGGCATACCCGCCATCCTTATATACCAGCTAATTAGAAGCTATATAGAGGGCTTTGGGAAAACCTTGCCTGGGATGAAAATAGCGCTCTTAGGCATAGCCTGTAATATCCCCCTTAACTATATACTGATCTATGGAAAACTAGGTTTACCCGCTCTCGGAGGAGTAGGCTGTGGATGGGCCACTAGCATTGTAATGTGGATCATGCTGATTGCATCTATCCTCTATATTTTAAAATCACCAACGTTTAAACCCCTCGCACCTTTTAAGCAATGGAAACCCCCTCAATTTAAAGCGATCAAAGACTATTTAGCCCTTGGTTTGCCTATAGGCGTTGCCCTGTTAATTGAGGTCAGTATGTTTTCTGTCATTGCCCTGCTGCTTGCTGATTTAGGCGAAACCATTATTGCATCTCACCAGATAACGCTGAGTTTCACAGGTCTTGTCTTTATGATTCCCTTAAGCATTTCACTGGCTGTCACAATTAGAATTGGTCAACTGCTCGGCAGTAAAAACTATGCTGGGGCTCGACATAGTGCAAAAGCAGGATTAGTTGTTACCATTATTATTGCGTTCTTTAGCTCTGGACTTATGGCATTACTCTCTGATGAAATCGCGGGATTGTACACAACAGATTTACAGATCATCAGCATTGCGACAACACTGTTAGTCATTGCCGCCCTATTTCAGTTTTCAGATGCAATTCAAATAACCTGCGCAGGTGCACTACGTGGCTACAAAGACACCCAAGTCCCTCTCCTTATCGTATTCATAGCCTATTGGATAATAGGCCTTCCTACGGGTTTCATACTGGGAAAGACCGACATAATACTCACACCGATGGGACCTACTGGCTTTTGGATTGGCCTGTTAATAGGACTCACCATTAGCGCTATACTGTTACTGTCTCGCCTGCATTGGAAAAGTAAGCAACAACTAAATGTCATTTAATCATGCTAACGCTAAATTTTTCTGTTTATTACTCATCAGCCTTCTATTACAAGGATGCGAGAGATCGACACCTGAAGATATACTGGAAAACTATCAATACCGAATAAGTAATGTACTAGAGATAGAGCAGCGGGATAATTATCAGATCCCCATACGACCACTTTTCCCTTTAAGGCGACAACTAAAAATGCCTACAGTTGAAATAAGGGAAGGCCTATTCGATCTGCTAAAACTTAAAGAGTGTAGATTATTACCTCTTATTGCTGAACGAAATAGTTCTTTAGGAAAGGTATACCTGCCCTCACAAAAAATGAGCTATGAACTCCGTTTTATACATACTCTAAAAACCTGTAGCGAGAAGCTTTCCACTGCCACTGAAGAAAACCGCAAACACCAACAGCTAGTTAACGAAATCCTTCAGATCAAACAAAGAAATTTACCTGCCGAGCTTTGGAACGGTATTTTCACCTCCAAAGAGATTGAGGTGAACTTCTCAAGAAATAAAGAACCCCTTTCCCTTCAAAATGACGCGGAAGTAATGGCAAGTATCGCTGCCATTCAAAAACTAACCGCTATTGTCCGGACCCCATTAGTCAAAAAGGATTGGCCCCTACCACCTGAATTATCACAAATAGAGTCGTTTAATGAAGTTCTATTCATTAATCAATCCGGCTCAAAAGTTCTAAGTTCTATTCAATTAATGACTATACATCTTGATCAAGCATCAGATACGCTAGAACAAGGCATGCAAAAACAGAAACTTTGTACTAACAACAACGTTTCAAATAAAGCTAAAATAATGAAAAATATTTTTTATAAATTCTACATCGGAGAAGTACAGCCCTACCTTGCAAGCGTGCACAAAAGTGGAGATGAATGGCTACAAGCCAGCAATCATTTAATTAATTCTTTTAAAGAATATGAATTAACCCTGCCGATAGAACTAGAAACTTATCAACGTATGGTATTGTCCAAAACGAATGAAACAAGCGTGTGGGGACGTTATATAAAAGCACGAAACAAGCACACGCAAGCTTGGCAGAAATTACTTAAGCAATGTGGCATGATGCCCTCAGGGTAGAATTAAAATTAAATAGGCGACAGGCTAACTCTTGAATTCCGCTCATAAAATAGAAAAACGCAGTCTAAACAGTAGATGCCCCGCATCTTTTCTGGCGTTTCTGTTTGCTATCGCCAGCCTCGTATTTATTCAAGTTGATGCGGAAAATATACGCCTCAGTAAAGCCGATATAGAAAAGCTTGGAAAAAAGTATGGTCCTCATGCCAAGCGGCGCATAGAAAGATGGCAAAATTTACTTGATGAACTTTCAAATGATAGCGAAGAAGATAAGCTTGAACGCGTCAATGATTTTTTCAACCAAGTTCGCTTTATCGATGATATTAAACACTGGAAGAAAAAAGACTACTGGGCAACACCTGTAGAATTTTTAATTACCAATGGCGGCGATTGTGAAGACTTCAGTATCGCTAAATACTATACGTTGCGCGAGCTGGGCGTTGCAGATGATAAAATGAGCCTTGCTTATGTAAAAGCATTAGAATACAACCAAGCACATATGGTACTGACCTATTATCCGTCTCCCAAAACTACCCCACTGATACTTGATAATATAAATGGCACCATATTACCTGCATCAAAACGGCCTGATCTATTGCATGTATATAGCTTTAATGGTGATAAACTATGGCTATCAAAAATGGGCCGAAGAACAACCCTAGTTGGCACATCTGACCGGTTAAAGCCTTGGGTCAAATTGCAATCAAGAATTGAAAATAAGGACATTAACCTGCGCTAGGTTTATGACGAGGATTTAGAGTATGTCACTGGTTAACCAACTCATAGCAGCAATTTTTGCAGTCTTAATAGGCCTAGTTTCTGGCACACTTTACATTATGTCTGAAAGTTCGCGCTCGATGCTTCAAGACCAACTGGAATCGCATGCCCAAGACTCAGCCACTCATCTAGGTCTATATCTAGGCCCTTACATGGCCGAGAACGATAGCGCCACTGTAGAAACCGCGGTTAACGCTATTTTTGATAGCGGCTTTTACCACCGAATAATCGTAACCAACGCGGATCAGGGCATTCTTTTTGAAAAAAAGGCACCCACCAATAGCAATGATAATGTCCCATCATGGTTTCAAAATATGGTTGTCATTACCCCACCCTCAATGAACAGAGAAGTGACTTACCAGTGGCGACAAGTTGGTAAAATCTACGTTCAAAGTAGTGCGGGATATGCCTATGACAAACTCTGGAAAGGTGCACAAGATAGTATCATCCTATTCGTCTCTCTCTCTATTGTTTGCTTGCTCGCTATCAGCTCTCTAATCAGATATCTACTCAGCCCATTAAACCGAGTTGAAAAACAGGCCATTGCACTCTCTGAAAAACACTACATCGAGCAGGAAAAACTCCCAGGCACGCGTGAATTAAAGCGTGTAGTTGAAGCCATGAATAAAATGGTTCGCCAAGTAAAAGGGATGTTCGAAGAACAGACACGCAATATTGAAGAACTGCGTAGAAATGCTTATCAAGACAGCTTAACCGGCCTCTCCAATCAAAGGGCTACAGAAGCTCAACTAGCGGAACGACTTGATTACCGAAAAGATTTTGGCCGTGGAACGCTACTAAATATCCACTTAATTAACCTACAAGCCATTAACCAAGAAATCGGTATGGATAAAACCAACAACCTGCTGAAGCATTTAGCCACGCTTCTTGAAGATGTATCAAGCAGATCTGATCAAAGCGTTCTAGGCAGAATAACCGGGGCTGATTTTGTTTTACTCATCAACAATACAAACCTTGATCAACTAAAAATCTGCTTAGAAAACATCGACTCAGAAAGCAGAAAATTGCTTGAACAGTTTACAAACACAGAAGTAACTCAGCCAATTATTAGCGTGGGTAGTTGTGAATGCAGCGATATAAGCAATAGTAATCAGCTTTTATCCGAAGCCAGAATTGCTAGTGATAATGCGGCAAATGAAAAAACAGTATGGAAACAATACTGCAGCACCGACAATAACCCTATTGCACCGGAACAATCAGACTGGAAACAGCATGTTGCTAACGCAATAAATCAGCGCAAAATATTCTTACAAGTACAGAGCGTATTTAGTAAGAGCCCAAGTTCTATGCCTATTCAAGATGAAATCTTCGCCCGCATTCTAGATCGTGATAAGAAAGCGGCATCAGCAGGCGAATTTATTAATCTAGTCAAAGAACTTGGCCTAATGTCTGAGATGGATAAAGCCGTCATCGAGCTCGCCTTAGAGAAAGCGGAAGCGGCGACCTGCCCTCTAACAATAAACCTCAGTCACGAAACCATTAATAGCGAATCCTTCCTCCATTGGATTACTTCGCAACTAAAGGGCAAGCGTTTAACAGGCAAGGTGATGTTTGAACTAGATGAGACAAGTGTACTCAACAATATAAGTCGAATCGCTGAATTCAGAAAAACATTACAAGAGCTTGGTATTGGTTTTGGTGTAGACCACTTCGGTGTTCATCCTAGTGGGTTTTCCTACCTTTACTCTGTTCAACCGGATTATATAAAGATTGATGGCTCCCTTATTCGGGAAATTGACCAAAATGATGAAGATAAGTTTTTTGTTAGCAGCTTAATTGGAGTTGCCCACAGCCTAGGAATCAAAGCCTATGCAGAGCATGTTGAAAGAGAGACCCAACTACAGCTCTTAGGCACTTTAGAGATTGACGGCAGCCAAGGTTATTTACATGGCTCCCCTAAGGCCCTTGACTAACTAAAAATATTTTTAAGTAAAAATACAAACTCATACATTAGTACGAATTAAACCAAAAAAAACGACGGCAAAAGCCGTCGTTTTTTTTAAAATCAGCAGGGTTTATTTTCTACCCACCAACATCTCAAGCTTCTTGCTCATACGCTCTTCGCGTTCTTCCTCTTGACGCTTCTCTTGACGCGCCTTATTAATCTCTTTGAGCTTTTGCTTCGCGTGATCAGACTCTTCCTTAGTCACCGTACCACTCGCTTCACCAGCAATATCAATGCGTTCAACGCCTTCGCGTAAAGAACGAAAATAATTTAGCGAGCGTACATAACTAGCCAAAGCTCTCTTGATCTTATTCTTTGCAACCTTCTCATCAGCAATCAAGTCTTCCTGAATACCAATTTTAAGAGGTCTGACATTCTTACGGTCAAAGGTTTTTGGGTACGCTTCCATCAACTGCTGCAAGGCAGCCATATTAGCAGCACGGTTTTTGGATTTCGCCTTTGGCGCTTTGTTAACTACGTCATTCACCTGGTTAGCCTCGGACTGGAACATATTACTGGTTATCTTTTTCTGCTCGCTTTCAGCAGATTCAAGCAACTGTTCCAGTTGATCAATTAATTGCTTGGTTTGAATAGAGATCTGATTAATATCATCAGCCACACTAAAATTATTCACCTTTACGGATGTAATATCCAAAAAGCTCATTCTCTTCATATTGCTCTACTAACTCATGCCCCAAAAAAGCACAAAACTTTGGGATATCTCGTTGAGTAGAAGGATCGGTAGCCAAAATATGTAAGATTTCCCCTGCGTGCATATCCCTTACTCGATTATGTAACATCATAACCGGCTCAGGACAATGAAGTCCCTGAGCATCTAGAATATGGTCAGCTTTGATATCGGTCATCTTTTTTGTCTCTTACGCACTTTTGGCTCTTGAACAAAGTCGCGTATTGTCTCAAATTACCCATGACAGAAAAAGCGATTTCACTCGATTTAATCAACTTAAGTCGCTTTTAATATATAAATAAACCATTCTATAGAATATAAATGTCAATTCAGATGGGGAAATTGCCATGATTAAAGTTATGATTGAACGCCATATCGCTGATGAGTTAGGGATGCATTACGATAAAGCAGCAAGCGAAACGATGCAGCTAGCAATGCAAGCACACGGATTTATTTCAGCTGAAGCTTTAAAAGACGCGAAAGATCCTAACCACCGCCTAGTCATTGCAACGTACAGAACACTACAAGATTGGCAGCGCTGGGCCAGCTCACCAGAACGACTAGAAATAATGTCGGCTATCATTCCGATGCTTGAAAGTGAAGAAAAAGTAACTGTTTACGAGCACTAAGCGCTCAAGCAATTAAAGGCCACTCCTTCGGATTATCCTTTTCTTTAGATAATCCGAAGCAGACAGGTAATTTCTTCACGGTCATGGTAGAGATGTTTTGCACTTAATTCATAGGCAAGCCCTGCTTCCATAAATTTCTCAGCAATACGGTTAAAACAGCTGACAACTTCAGTGTAACGCTGCTTCATTGGCAATTTAAGGTTAAAAATAGCTTCGTTACACCAGCCCTGTATCACCCAATCTGCGGCCATTTCTGCCGTTTTTATCGGTTTATCCACAACATCACAAACCATCAAATTAACAGGCTGCTCTGGCATAAACTTATACGCATCTTCTAAAGCATGCTTAACTTGCCCGCTTTCCATTAATTCATCTTGCATCGGCCCATTATCAACAGCCGTAACAAACATGCTTCTCTGAACTAATTGCCAAGTCCAACCGCCGGGCGCCGCACCTAAATCAACTGCAGTAGAGCCATGCGGCAAACGCTCGTCCCATTCATTTTTTGGTATAAACCAATGCCAGGATTCTTCCAACTTCAAAGTTGAACGACTAGGTGCCTTCTTTGGAAACTTCAAACGAGGAATACCCAACGGCCATGGAGCCGAGTTAGCCACTGCAACATATCCAATATATATATCACTACCCGTCAGCGTAAATAGCATTAAACGTAGTGCTTTGTTTGGTTTCTGCTTTTTTAAACAACCTGATTTACGTAACTTTTGTGCTAACGCAGAACTGAACTTCTTGGCAAAAGTCGCTAGCTCACGACCATCAGTCGTATCGGGATACTCTATCCATACATCCGCACACTGAGGAAAGTCTTCAATTAAAGTCTGAACCTGAGAAGCCCTATCCTCCCGCTCAAGCGAATGACACTCTCCACACACCATCCATTGGCGGATAAAGATAAGGTGGCTGAAAACGATTTCACGTATTGCTCGCTCTGCGTCACCAGACTGCTGAACATTAAAAAGAAGGTAACCCTGCCCGGCGGTTAAGGTGCAATAACCATATACACCAATGGAAGCACATTGATCTGTGATTTCAGCAGCCGCTTCTTTTTCAAAGCCTGACCGACACTGTAAAAGCAAGTGATCCATAAAACTCAATTCACCCAGTTCTTAATAAAACTAACAATATGATTTTGATGAGAATTTTGCGTATAACCGGAAGCTTTTCTGGGCTTAAGATCATGATCCCCATCTTCTAACCAGTGTATAGACACTGACGGTGAGAGATTGTACGCAGATACTTCAGGAAATGAACCCATTCGATCACGTGTACCTTGAAAGATATGGATTGGAGTGTCTACAGCCAACAAGTGCTCAGTTCGTAATTTTTCAGGTTTAACTGCAGGATGGAAAGGGTAACCAAACACAAAACATCCTTTAATATTTGCATTAGAAGCTAACATCGAGGCAACCCTACCGCCCATAGACTTGCCTGCTAAATACAAAGGGACATCATCCTCAAACGTCCCGATCAGACCATCAAAATACTCTATGAGTTTAGGCATACGATCAGGCGGACGTCGACTTTCCCCTGCTGACATCTTTTGCATATAGGGAAACTCAAACCGTACCACTTGAAATCCTGCTTCAACCATTTTCATGGTCATATCCTGCATAAAATCACTGCGCATTCCTGCGCCTGCACCATGGGCAAATATGATACGACCCAAGACTGCTTCACCATTAATTAGCACGAAATAAACCTTCTAGAGCTTAAAAAAAGCAATTGTCCCATAAAATCCAATTGATTTATGTCAAATAAACATCCGAAAAGCGGTTTGTAATAAGGGGAAAAACCTAGACTTAGGTCACACAAAAACAGTAAAAGCTGCAGATTATTTAGAACATTTCTCAAGACACAAAAAAAATATCCTTACTTTTCAATAAGATAAAAACACATACTATCCATAGGGAGTATCGATACGATACCTAGGTCTCTATTGCGCACCTGCGACAAAATGCCCCACTAATTCACCTAAATACATTGATAATACGGCCTTATTCCAAGATAATTGGCTGCGAAACTCAAATTTCTATAACTAGCTTGTTGATGAGAGCCTGACATGAGCACAGCAACTGAACACCCCACCTATAATTATAAAGTGGTGCGCCAGTTCGCCATAATGACAGTAATTTGGGGAATCGTCGGTATGACCGTCGGTGTCCTAATCGCTGCACAATTGGTTTGGCCTGCACTAAACTTTGATACCGCATGGTTGACCTATGGTCGTCTGCGTCCACTGCATACAAACGCAGTTATTTTTGCATTCGGCGGTTGCGCCCTGTTTGCAACTTCTTACTACGTTGTACAGCGTACCAGTCAACGTCGCCTGATCTCTGATGGTCTAGCTGCGTTCACATTCTGGGGCTGGCAGGCTGTGATTCTTGCAGCTGCAATCACTTTGCCTTTAGGTCTGACCTCTTCAAAAGAGTACGCAGAGCTAGAATGGCCTATCGATCTACTGATCACAGTAGTATGGGTGGCTTACCTAGTTGTATTCCTAGGCACAGTGAAGATGCGTAAAACATCTCACATCTATGTAGGCAACTGGTTCTACATGGCATTCATCATTACAGTTGCAGTACTGCACATTGTAAATAGCATGGCTATCCCAGTTTCTATGTGGAAGTCATACTCTGTTTACCCTGGTACTGTCGATGCGATGGTGCAGTGGTGGTATGGTCACAACGCTGTAGGCTTCTTCTTGACAGCTGGTTTCCTAGGTATGATGTATTACTTCGTACCAAAGCAGGCTGAGCGTCCAATTTACTCTTACCGTCTATCTATCGTTCACTTCTGGGCATTGATTGCGACATACATGTGGGCGGGTGGTCATCACCTTCACTACACAGCGCTTCCTGACTGGACTCAGTCTGTAGCGATGGTAATGTCTCTAATCCTACTTGCTCCGTCTTGGGGTGGTATGATTAACGGTATGATGACGTTGTCTGGTGCATGGCACAAACTTCGCACCGACCCTGTTCTTCGCTTCCTTGTTGTATCTCTGTCTTTCTACGGCATGTCTACGTTCGAAGGCCCAATGATGTCCATCAAGACAGTAAATGCTCTGTCTCACTACACAGACTGGACAATTGGCCACGTACACGCAGGTGCACTAGGCTGGGTTGCTATGATATCTATCGGTGCTGTTTACCACATGATCCCACGCTTATTTGGTAAAGCTCAGATGTACAGTGTTAGCTTGATCAACACTCACTTCTGGTTAGCAACCATCGGTACAGTTCTTTATATCTGTGCGATGTGGGTTAACGGTATTCTTCAGGGCCTAATGTGGCGCGCAGTAAACGAAGATGGCACGCTAACTTACAGCTTTGTTGAAGCACTAGAAGCATCTCACCCTGGTTACTTCGTACGCTGGTTGGGCGGCATGTTCTTCCTATTGGGTATGTTGTTAATGGCTTACAACACTTGGCAGACTGTTCGTAAAGACAGCACTGCACCAGAAGCTGATGCTTCTGCACAAGCAGCTTAAGGTCAGGGGAGCATATAAAAATGATCAAACATGAAACGATTGAAAAGAACATAGGTATCATGATCTTGCTGATCATCATCGTCATCAGTGGCGGTGGCTTAGCTGAGATCGTACCTCTGTTCTTCCAGTCTTCTACGACTAAACCAATTGAAGGTCTTCGTACCTACACTCCGCTTGAGTTTGAAGGTCGTGACATCTACATCCGTGAAGGTTGTAACGTATGTCACAGCCAGATGATCCGTCCTTTCCGTGCTGAAACGGAACGTTACGGTCATTTCTCAACTGCAAACGAGCACGTTTGGGAGCACCCATTCCTATGGGGTTCTAAGCGTACAGGTCCTGACCTAGCTCGTGTAGGCGGCCGTTATTCAGACGATTGGCATCGCGCTCACTTGTATAACCCACGTGACGTAGTACCAGAGTCTAAAATGCCTTCTTACCCTTGGTTGTTTGAGAACAAACTGACAGGTAAAGATACCGCTAAAAAACTTGAAGTTCAGCGCAGCGTAGGCGTTCCGTTCACAGATGAACAGATCGCTGGTGCACAGGACGCAGTACAAGGTAAATATGAGATTGATGCTCTTGTTGCCTACCTGCAGTCTCTGGGTAAACTGCACACTGAATACAACAATAAGCGGTAATAACGCGTGAATTACGAAGTTTATGGACCATATATTCCAGTCATAATGCTAATCACCTTTTTAGCTTTGTTTGCGTGGGTATTAAACCCAAAAAATAAAGATAAATATGACGATGCAGCCAATATGCCTCTTCAGGAACCTGACGAGCCAGTACTGGATGATGATTCCAATAACGGGAGACAACAAAAATGAGTGCTTTCTGGAGCGCATGGGTAACAGTAATTACCCTAGCTGTAATCCTTGGTTGTACTTGGCTACTACTTGCTACACGTAAAAGCCAGCCACACCAGGAAACAACTGAAGAAACTCTAGGCCATGAATTTGATGGCATCGCCGAGTATGATAATCCACTTCCAAAATGGTGGTTCCAGATGTTTATTGGAACTGTTATTTTTGGCCTAGGTTATCTTGTTCTTTACCCTGGTTTAGGTAATTTCCAAGGCGTACTTGGATGGACATCTCATAACCAATGGGAAGAAGAAATCCGTCATGCAGACGAAGTGTATAAGCCTGTATTCGCTAAATACGCTGCCCTGCCTGCTGAAGAACTTCTAAAGCCTGAAAATGAAGGTGGCCTAAAAATGGGCCAGCGCATGTTCGCCAACAACTGCTCTCTGTGCCACGGCTCAGCTGCAACGGGCGCATATGGTTTCCCTAACCTAACTGATAATGATTGGTTGTATGGCGGTGACGCTAAAACAATCAAAGCTTCTATCACAAATGGTCGTAGTGGCGGTATGCCACCATGGGGTGCAGTTCTAGGTGAAGAAGGTGTTGCTGACGTAGCGAACTATGTCCTTTCACTCAGCGGTGCTGAAGCAGATGCTGAACGCGCTGAACGCGGTAAAGGCCAGTTCCAAGCACTATGTACTGCTTGTCACGGCGCTGACGCTAAAGGTCTACCTATCTTAGGTGCACCTAACCTGACTGACGACATATGGCTATACGGTGGCTCTTTTGACAAGGTAGCTCACTCTATCCGTAGCGGTCGACAAGGTGTTATGCCTGCTCACAAAGACCTACTAAGCGATGATAAGATTCACTTAATCACAGCTTACGTATACAGCCTGTCTAATAAATAAAGACAGCGCGTGAAAATAAAAGGCGATATGATGTAGATCATGTCGCCTTTTTTTGTAGAACTCTATAATATTCAACTTTGCTAATACACTACTTTCTCTAAGTATTAGCAAAGTTGATTGCAAACTATCACTCGTGAGTATGTGAGTATCGATATGAGTCAGATTCCAGTTCAAGACATCACTCCAAAGAAGAAAAAAGATTCTGAGGAGAACTTTGACCTGTACGCTAAACGTGAACACATTTACGTTAAAAACTATTCAGGGATTTTCAAAAAATTCCGCCAGGCATCCAGCTTTATCATGCTAGTCATGTTTTTTGGCTTCTCTTGGATTACTTGGGATGGCCGTCAGGCTGTACTTTTCGACCTACCTAATCGCCAGTTTCATGTTTTCAACATGACCTTTTGGCCACAAGATTTCATGCTGCTATCTTGGTTACTCATTATTTTAGCTTTCGCACTCTTTTTCTTTACTGTATTTGCCGGGCGTCTCTGGTGCGGGTATGCCTGCCCTCAGTTCGTATGGACCTGGATCTACATTTGGATTGAAAGCGTTACTGAAGGTGATCGCAATAAGCGCATGCGCATGGATAAAACTGCGGGCATGAGCAAAGAAAAAATACTAAGAAAAAGTGCCAAACATTTTCTCTGGGTCGTATTCTCTGCAGCATCGGCAATTGCATTTGTTGGTTATTTCACACCCATCAGGGATTTGCTTGCAGCTGTCGGCAGCTTCGAACTCGGTCCGTGGGAGATGTGGTGGATTGGCTTTATTACTGTCGCAACTTACGGGAATGCAGGCTGGCTACGTGAACAAGTCTGCATTTACATGTGTCCTTACGCGCGTTTTCAATCAGTCATGTTTGACCAGGACACATTAATTATTTCATACGATGAAAAACGCGGTGAAAGCAGAGGTAAACGTAAAAAGAATTCTGATTACAAGGCCGCAGGCTTAGGCGATTGTATCGACTGTAATGCATGTGTACATGTATGCCCTGTAGGCATTGATATAAGAGATGGACTTCAATACGAATGTGTAGCCTGCGGAGCTTGCGTAGATGCTTGTGATGACATGATGGAGCGTGTTGGGTATGAAAAAGGGCTTGTAAGATATACCACTGAGCATCAACTTGATGGTCACGAAACACACATTGTGCGCCCTCGCCTTATTGGTTACTTCGCAGTCATGTGCGCTATGTTTATAGCCTTTGGCTACACACTGTATAGCCGAATTCCTCTTGAGGTGGATATTCTTCGTGACCGTGGACAGCTTTATATTGAAACATCCAACGGCTCTATTGAAAATATTTACACACTGAAGATTGCCAACAAAGAGCAGGTAGATCATCAATTCAGCATTAAAGCATCTGGACTTGATGGAATGGTTTATAAAGGCAAAGAGATCGTCACAATTAAATCAGGTGAGCTCCTAGATCTGCCTATACGCATTAGCATTAAAACCAAATACCTAAGCAGTGCAAACAATACCATCCTCTTCGAAGTAGAAGCTTTAGATAACCCTTCTATCTCGATTAAAGAAGAGAACCGCTTTATTGGGCCTTCGCCAAAACGCTAGGCACTGATGAAAATCAATTAAGGAGGATTATTTATACACCACCTTAATTATAAATAGGTTAGAATAGCTGCCCCTTAAGATGTGATATTTAGCATCTCAAGTTTGGCAGCTTTTTTTTAGGTATTTATAACAATGAATTCAACAAACAATACACCTCCAGGCCCTTGGTACAAACAACCATGGCTATGGTTTATTCTTACTCCAATAATTGCCGTTGTTATCTATGGCACATTTTTTCTATATCTATCAATTGTCACCCATGACGGCATCGTTAAAGATGATATGTACAAAGTTGCCCGTGGGCATTTTGTAGATAAATCACAATCTCAAGCGGCCAAAGAACTTGGTGTTGAAGGTTCACTAGCACTGGATAACCTAACGGGAGATCTAATGCTTAACTTTACGTCAAACCAAGCAGATAAACCGGCTTTCTTAAATCTCAGCATTATTCATCCAACACATCAACAGTATGACCAGAGCATTTTGCTTAAGCATATTGACGGGACAAGCTCCTTTACTGGCAACCTTAAACACACTCTAAAAGGTAAGCGCTATCTTATTCTGGAAGATGATAGTTCGCAGTGGAATCTACGTGCTGAGATCCATCCACCTTACGACCAAAACACTATTATTCTTAAGCCCGCTAACTAGAAATGTCAGAAAGCCCGGCTAACCAAGATGAAAAGCATAACTGCTACCACTGCGGACTCACGGTCCCTCCTGGAAGCCGTTACTCCTTGGTCATCGATAAAGAACCTCGCAACATGTGTTGCCCGGGCTGCCTTGCTGTTGCTGAAACCATCATTAGCAGCGGCTTAGATACTTATTACAAACATCGTACAGAAGCTGCGGACTCTCCTGAAATTCGAGGCAAAGAGCTTCCTGAATCATTATTGCAAGAACTCGCTTTGTATGACGACAATGATGTCCAGCACGACTTCATCACTTGCAAAAACTCCATCTCTGAAGCTTCACTGGTAATTGAAGGAATAACCTGTGCAGCCTGCGTATGGTTACTTGAAAACCATATCAAGAAAACTCCCGGTGTAACCAAAGCCCACGTCAACCTGACCAACCACCGTGCACGTATTAACTGGGACAAAAACATCACTCCCATAAGCACATTACTGTCTGAAATATACCGGATTGGCTACCAAGCTCATCCATATCATCCAGACAAAGAAGAACAGCTTTTAGAACAGGAACACAAACGGGCAACCCGACGACTAGGTATCGCGGGTATTGGCATGATGCAAACCATGATGCTAGCGGTTGCGCTCTATGGCGGAGCCCTACAGGGCATAGACAACCAGTATGTGACCTTTATTCGCTGGGCAAGTCTTGTGATTGCCACGCCTGTCGTATTATATGCGGCCCGTCCTTTCTTTATTGCTGCTGTGAGGGACCTGAAAACCCACCACTTAACAATGGATGTACCCGTTTCATTAGCAATTGGTGGAGCATATCTTGCGAGCGTCTGGGCTACATTTACAAACAGCGGCGAAGTGTATTTTGACTCGGTCACCATGTTTACCTTCTTCCTTCTTATTGGCCGTTTCCTAGAAATGCAGGCTCGCCATCGCACAGGGCGAGCAGGCAATTCACTACTAAATCTACTCCCCGCCAGCGCTCTACGTTTAGTTGACGGTGAAGAACAACTGGTCCCCGTCAACGATCTAAAAACGGGTGACCATGTAATTGTACGGCCAGGCCATACCATCCCCTCGGATGGCATCATCATCAATGGGAATAGCTCTATTGATGAATCAGCCTTGACAGGGGAATACCTGCCCATCAGAAAGAAAGCAACAGAGCATGTTGTTGGCGGGACAATTAATGTTGAAAACCCACTCACGATAGAGATCATTCAAACAGGTAGTGACACCCAACTTTCAGCCATTGTTCGTTTACTTGAGCGCGCTCAGGAAGAGAAACCGCAAGTAGCAAAAATTGCAGATAAGGTAGCCAACTATTTTGTTGCTGCCGTACTTATCACAGCAACCTGTGTAGGTGTAGGCTGGTGGATGGTAGAACCCGCGCATGCATTTTGGATTACATTATCGGTATTGGTCGTAACTTGCCCTTGCGCATTATCTCTTGCTACACCTACGGCGCTTACAGCAGCCACAGGAACATTACGACAAAACGGATTACTCATAACCCGAGGTCATGTTCTAGAGAGCCTAGCAACAGCAACACACATTGTTTTTGATAAAACAGGCACCCTTACAGAAGGTAATCTGAGCCTACAGGAAGTAATTCCTATCGCTGACTTGAACGAAACGGAATGCACTAAAATAGCAGCGGCGCTTGAAAAACATAGCGAACATCCAATAGCCAAAGCGTTCCATGCGAGATCAGGTGAACTTGATGCTACAGAGATTGAAAACACATTAGGCCAAGGTCTACAGGGTTCAATTAACAACCAGACTTATCGAATAGGTAAACCGGAATACGCCACACTGATTTCAAATAAAGCAGCTCCACCATTACCTCAAGATAGTGGGCAGTGGCTGCTTTTGTGTAATGAAACATCTGCGCTTGCCTGGTTTAGATTAAATGATCAGATACGCCCAGAGGCCCAACAAACTATTAAAGGCCTACAAGCACTCGGTTTACACTGTGAAATGCTAACCGGCGACAACTCTTCTGCCGTAGAAGAGGTTTCAGCCTTCTTGGGTATTGATAAAACCGTTTCTGGAGTTTCTCCCGAAGAGAAACTAAGTCACGTAAAGAGCCTCCAAGAGCAAGGGGCTCAAGTCGTCATGGTCGGTGATGGTATTAATGATATTCCGGTACTCGCAGGCGCTCAAACATCCATCGCAATGGGTGGAGCGACAGATTTAGCTAAAACAAATGCAGACGGTGTACTGATTAGCCATGACCTATTACGATTGGTCGATGGGATTTTATTAGCGCGTAAAACAAAGAAAATTATCAAACAAAATCTCGGTTGGTCTCTATGCTATAACCTTATGGCTTTACCACTAGCGGCATTCGGTTTTATTGCTCCTTACATGGCAGCCTTAGGAATGTCGGCAAGCTCACTTGTCGTCGTAGGAAATGCGATGCGCCTTAACCGTCTAAAGCAATATAAGCTTAAAACAACCAAACCCGCTCAGTCCTTAGAGGCTCAAGCAAATAATGCTGCAAATACGGAAACTCAAGCGCCCTCATAGCCGCCTCCCATTATAAAATTACCAATACATACCTTCCCTGTATAGTCACTCTTTTTACACATTGAATACATCTACACCGATCATATCGATTACCCACTAACCGAGCGCTGTAAAATCAGGTAGAATTAACACCTCAAAAGCTAAGGGTTCTTTATCTCAATGGATATTATCTTTCTTCTCATTCCAATCGCTATCATTCTAGCCAGCTGTGCCGTATGGGCTTTTTTCTGGAATGTAAATAATGGCCAGTATGATGATTTAGAAAGCCCTGCTCATAGTATTTTATACGATGACGACGACGACCTTATCCCTGAAGACGCACGCGTAAATCCCGATAAAAAACAGGATGACTGAAGCCCTTTCTTTACCTACCGCTTTTATTCTAGGGTTGCTAGGCGGCACTCATTGCCTTGGTATGTGCGGAGGGATTGCCACGACGGTATCTTTAAGCAATCCAAATGGAACCAAAGGCTTTGGCTTATTGCTAGGATATAATAGCGGCCGCATTCTAAGTTACACTCTTGCTGGCGCTCTTTTAGGCAGCCTAAGCTGGTTGGTTGAAAATCAAACAATACAACTCGCCCTTCGCACCTTTGCTGGCATCATGCTTATATGCATGGGTCTCTACATAGCTCAATGGTGGCAAGGTCTTACAAAAATTGAACACGCTGGCGGAATGATTTGGAAAAAAATCAGCCCATTGGCCAGCAAACTATTACCCGTTAGAAATATCTCTCAAGCATTACTTTTGGGAGTGCTATGGGGCTGGTTACCTTGTGGATTAGTTTACAGCACTTTAATCTGGGCTTCTGCAGCGTCAGATTGGACCTTGAGTGCACAGCTCATGGCGGCATTTGGTCTGGGAACTCTACCAACGATGCTGCTAACCGGTGTGCTGGCACAACAAGTAAAAGTAATTTTACAAAAGCAACTAACTAAATATATTTCAGGTAGCATCATTATTTTAATGGGAATCTATACAATTCCCTGGCAAGGAATGATTCGCTAGCCATATTCACTACCCTTTTATTGCAGTAGTAAAAAGATTACGAGGAAATGTTCGTGGATAGTAACCTAATAAAGTGGGATCTAGATCTAATTAAGCGCTATGACCTGTCAGGACCAAGATACACATCTTATCCAACGGCCGTACAGTTTGATCCAGATTTATCGGCCGCTGACTTAGTCAGCACAGGGCAAAATAGCGCAGACCTCAACGCCCCCTTATCTCTTTATGTGCATATCCCGTTCTGCGCACATGTATGCTACTACTGCGCATGTAACAAAGTTATCACTCGTAATCGAAAAAAAGCACAGCCCTATCTCGATACTTTATACAAAGAGATGTCCCAACTGTCGCAGTGGTATAGCAATGACCGTAAAGTAACTCAGTTACATTGGGGCGGCGGCACACCAACATTTATCAGCCATGAGCAGATGCGTGAGCTTATGGGGCAGATGCGTTCCAATTTCAATCTACTGGATGATGATTCAGGCGATTACTCCATTGAGATCGATCCAAGGGAAGCGACTGAAGAAACTATTCAGGTTCTTAGGGAAATTGGCTTCAACCGCATTAGCCTCGGCCTTCAAGATATTGACCCGAAAGTTCAAGAAGCGGTTAACCGAGTACAGTCAGTTGAGCAAACGGCTGCCATACTTGAAGAAGCGCGACGCCAAGGATTCCGCTCGCTCAATCTAGATCTGATTTATGGCCTACCTTATCAAACATTTGATGGCTTTAATGAAACACTAGATACCGTGATAGAGATGAATCCGGACAGATTATCCGTATTTAACTATGCCCACCTACCCGATAGATTCAGACCGCAACGTCATATTGACGAAGCAACGCTACCAAGCCCAGAAGTTAAATTAGCCATTCTTGAGTCGACTATTAATAAGCTACTTCAAGCGGGCTATGTTTACATAGGTATGGATCATTTTGCCAAGCCAGATGACGAGCTCGCAATAGCGCAAAATACCGGTAAGCTGCACCGAAATTTCCAAGGGTACACAACCCACTCTGAATGTGACTTAGTGGCAATGGGTGTATCTGCTATCAGCCAAATTGGCTCTGTGTATTATCAAAACCAGCATGAGATGCAACCTTATACAGATGCGGTTCAAGCAGATTCCCATGCAGTACGTCGCGGCGTATCACTGACGCAAGACGATATTATCCGCCGTCACGTGATTACTCAATTAATCTGCCACTTTGAATTGGAAAAAGAACCGGTAGAAAAACTCTTCGGAATTCAATTCGATCAATATTTTGCCGATGCCCAGCAAGAATTAAGTGCTTTTACTAAGGATGGTCTTATTAGTTTTGACCCTAAACGTATCGTTGTTTCACCTGCAGGCCGTCTGCTAATACGTAGAATCTGCATGGCTTTTGATGCATATATACCAAAAGATCAGAACTCACAGCGTTTTTCTAGAATTATTTAACTTCCCGTATATGCTGAAATACTACATAATCGAAATTAAGTAGCCGCTAGATTTAACACAACAGGATTTTTATTATGGGTAATAACAAGGCGACAGAAGGAAAACTGCGCAGCTTACAACAGGTAAGCTGCAATACATGCAGCCTAAGTACACTCTGCCTACCCGTTTCTCTTAATATGACCGAGATGGAACGTCTCGATAATATCATTGAAAAAAGTCGGCCTTTAAAGAAGGGAGAGCATCTCTTTCATCAAGGCTCGAACTTTACCAATGTCTACGCTATTCGTGCAGGCACCATTAAAACCTACACAATAACCAATGAAGGTGAAGAGCAGATCACTGGGTTTTATTTCCCTGGAGAGCTTGTAGGGATGAGTGGGTTTGACTCAAACGAATACCCAGTTTCAGCTAAAGTACTTGAAACGACAACCGTTTGCGAGATCCCTTTTGAACGTTTAGACGATCTATCTGGCCAACTGCCAGAACTGCGCCGCCAACTGCTACGTACAATGAGTAAAGAGATCAGAGAAGAGCAGCAGATGATGCTGTTACTCTCAAAGAAAAACGCAGAAGAGCGCGTTGCAACGTTCCTTATTAAGCTATCCCATCGCTTCAAAGAACGCGGCTATTCTGAGACCAGCTTTCGCTTATCTATGTCACGAAACGAAATAGGTAACTACTTAGGCCTTGCGGTAGAAACCGTTAGCCGTATCTTCACTCGCTTCCAAAAAGCTGATTTACTCGTAGTTGAAGGTAAAGAAGTACATATCCAAGATATCGATAAGCTTTACCAACTCTCAGGTGAATGCCCGGAGCCTGAAGTTCAAGAGACTACCACCGCAGCATGCGGTAAAGGTACTCAATCTTAAAATAAGTACCGGTCACTAATATGACCGGTACTTATTTGTTGCACATAAAGTAGCCATCTAAATGTGTAACCCAACATCGAAATTAGACCGTTTTCTTCGCGGTTAATCATTGCGCTAAATCAACACATAGCTTCTAAGGAGTTTTTTTAATGTCTTACGACGAATGTTATGTAAAGTCAGTTATTCGCACAATTCCTGACTGGCCGGAACCCGGTGTCCAGTTCCGAGACATCACTCCTCTGTTTAAAGACCCCAAAGCACTTCGTATGATCTCCGATGCTTTTATCCAGCGTTACATTGATAGCGACATTACCCATATTGCCTGCATAGATGCTAGAGGCTTTTTAATTGGGTCAATCATGTCATATCACCTAAACATTCCGCTTGTTCTTGTACGAAAAAAAGGCAAGCTTCCCGGAGAAACCATCCACCAGGAATATAAGCTAGAATACGGCACAGCCACTGTAGAGATGCAGGTAGATGCCGTTACTGAAGGGGATAAGGTTTTAGTTTTTGATGATCTTATTGCGACAGGTGGTACTATTTTAGCGGCTTGCAGTATTATTCAGAAACTCGGCGCCACCGTATATGAAGCGGCGGCCCTCATTGATCTACCTGATCTTCAAGGTTCAAGTAAGATCCAAGACTCAGGCATTCCTGTTCATGCTCTACTGGCTTATGAAGGGCTATAACCAAAACCTGTCATTTTCATGCTTGATTCCATACTGAATTCTTATCATTAGTATGATTCGCAGTTCAAAACTCCTAAACGGCTTGCATATCTCATTTAAGAATATCAATATAACTTAAATAAAGTACAAGCCGTATTGGAGCTTCTATGCCACGCATAATAAAATCTCACTCTGTGACATCTCGCCTACTAAGTACGCTATTGCTAGCTATTGCTATTGCCAACCCTCAACTAGTTTCAGCGGAAGAAGTGCAACTGAAATGGAAGGATCTCACTCTAAACGCAAACTTAAGTTTGGCAGATGAAAGCGGCTTTGATACGGTCATTCTAATCACCCATGGTACGCTTGCTCATAATAAAATGGAGATAATCCAAACCTGGCAAGAGCTCTTAAATGATGAAGAGATCAGTAGCCTCGCAATCAATTTAAGTTTAGGAATAGATGACCGCCACGGTATGTATGACTGTGATACCACACATACACATAAGCATACGGATGCAATTGAAGAGATTGATGCATGGGTTAACTGGCTTAAGTCAAAAGGAACTCAGCAGATAATTTTGGCAGGCCACTCCAGAGGCGGCAACCAGACGGCATGGTACGTTCAAGAAAAATCAAATCCCGCGATTAAAGGACAAATTTTACTAGCGCCACAAACATGGTCCGAGCAGGACGAGCAAAACAATTACGCTGAGCGTTATCAACAAGAACTCTCACCTCTTCTAAGTTTTGCTAAGACTCAACAAAAAGAAAAGATGATGGATAATACCCATTTTATCTATTGCAGCAGCACCCGGGTCACGACAGCTAGCTTTCTGAATTATTACAGCCCTGATCCCCGTTTAGACACCCCTTACCTTTTAAAAAACACAACCATACCTACTCTCCTTTTCAGTGGCAACGAAGATACAACAGTGCCAGATCTACCAAAAAAAATGGCCAGTATTGATAACACCATGGTTACCGCAATCGAAATCGAGGGAGCTGGTCACTTTTTTAGAGATCTTTACTTAGACGATGTGATAGAACACAGCCTTACATTTATAGAAGGCTTATAACCTTAGTTTTGTTATAGACAACTCCATATGATGAGATTCATTTTAACGCTGCTTCTTTTCGTCTGCCCCATAACCTGGGGCTCAGAAATACCTATAGCCATAGATCTACAGGATTCTTACTCACAAAAAGGATTTGACCATTTAGGAAATCAAAAGGTTGTCCTACTCTTAATCTCTCAACCCAATTGTGAATATTGTGTACAAGTCACAGAAGAGATTCTCAAACCTATGCAGCTCAACCAGCAGTATAAAAACTCAACACTGTTTAGCCGATTGGAAATATACAGTGGCCATCAAGTAAAAGACTTTAATGGTCAACGCGTGGACGCGACTGAATTTGCACAGCGATATAACGCATGGGCCACCCCAACCCTCCTCTTTCTAGATGGCCTAGGCAACGAAGTCGCTGAAAAAATAGTCGGGGTTAACACACTCGATTTATATGGCTTTTATGTTGATAGAGCAGTGAGCAAGGGTCATAAAAAGCTAAACGCTCACTAATTTTTACCTAATTCACACTTGTTAAGCCAAACAAACAATTTTTCACTTCCATCCGCAACAATTCTTGTTAACATGCAGAGCCATTTTTCTAATTGGAGCTGCTATGTGGTTTAAGAATATAATCTTCTATCGTTTAACTGAAGCCTTTGAATACACTCAGGAACAGTTACAAGAGAAGCTCCAAGAACAAACGTTCAGTCCCTGTAAAAGCCAAGAACTAAGTCGCTACGGCTGGGTCCCCCCCTGTCACCTTCTAGACGACATGCATGCTCACCAAGTGCATGGCATGTTTATGATTGCCGCTCGAAAGGAAGAAAAGATTCTACCGGGCGCGGTGATAAAAGAAGCCGTTGGTGAAAAGGTCGCCGTCATTGAACATGAGCAAGCGCGAAAAGTTTATAAAAAAGAGAAAGATCAACTTAAGGATGAAGTTATTCTTGACCTTCTTCCTCGTGCGTTCAGTAAATTCCAGCAAACGACCGCGCTCATCTTACCTAGTTTAGGCTGGATTGCCGTTGACGCATCTAGCCATAAACGCGCTGAAGAACTTCTAAGCCATCTTAGAGGCACTTTAGGCAGCCTACAAATAACTTTACCCGATGTGCAGCAATCCCCTTCTGCGGTGATGTCTAACTGGCTAGAACAAACGGATAGCCTTCCAGATGGTTTTGAAGTACTTGATGAATGTGAACTTCGGGATAATGTTCTTGAAGGTGGTGTTATCCGCATCAAAGGGCAACAGCTTGAAGATGAAGAGTTTATTGCTCATCTAGAAGCCGGCAAACGTGTTGTTAAATTAGCTGTCGAGTGGGACGAGCAACTTAAAATCTTAATTCAGGACGACCTATCAATTAAACGCCTTAAGTTAAGCGAACAACTTCAAGATAAGATGGCTGACGAAGCGGCTGAAGATGAAGTAGCGCAGTTTGATGCCGACATGGTTCAAATGGGGCTGGAATTCGCGAAGCTATTCCCTGCATTGATTTCAGCATTTGGCGGTGAAGCACAGCGCCCATAAACGTATAACAAACCCTCCACACAGTTTATTCTTTACTACCTCAAACGAGGCAGTAACTTAAGTTTATGGCTTTTCTATCAAAAGCTCGTAGCATTAACCTAAGTTATAAATTAATATATTAGAATATACTTATTTAGCGGCAATTATCATCTATGTCAAACAATTCTGAACATGTAAGTTCGCGCTTAGCTCACTTCCCTCCCGCTTTTTTTTGCGATGGTCATGGGTTTGACAGGATTAAGCCTCGCCTGGGAAAAAGCTGCACTCCTTCTGGGTTTTCCGATCATCATTTCTAACGTTTTGTTACTGATTAGCGTCTGCACCTTTATCATTATTGTGGTCACTTACGCTCTAAAGGCACGCAGTTACCCACACGCTGTCATTGAAGAATTTCATCATCCAATTAAGATGAGCTTCTTCCCCGCATTTTCAATCGGTATGTTACTGATGAGTGTTGCCACACTATCAATCTCTACCACCTTATCTTTTTACTTATGGGCCATGGGTAGCATTATTCATTTAGGTTTTACCTTATATACCTTAGGACAATGGCTACATCAGCCAAAATTCAAAATAGCCCATAGTACACCCGCTTGGTTTATCCCTGTAGTCGGTAATATATTGGTACCTGTAGCCGGTGTTGAACATGGCTTTCTAGAGGTCAGCTGGTTTTTCTTTTCTATCGGTTTAGTTTATTGGATCGTACTTAAAACGCTCATATTCAACCGTATGTTTTTCCATGAGCCATTACCGCAAAAACTACTTCCCACACTTTTTATATTAATTGCACCACCTGCTGTTGGATTTATTTCTTACATGAAGCTGACTGGAGAATTAGATAGCTTTGCCCGTATTCTGTTTTATAGCGCTATGTTTTTAGTTTTACTTTTGCTTTCACAGCTACCAAAATTCATGAAAATAAATTTCTTTATGTCTTGGTGGGCTTACTCATTCCCATTGGCGGCATCCACAATAGCAACACTAAGCATGTACCATGCAAACCCTCTGCCTTTTTTCCATTATCTCTCTATCGTTTTGCTGCTGCTGGCAAGTTGCGTAATCGTCGTATTATTCTTACGAACGCTGATTGCTATAAAACGTAAAGAGATATGTATTCCAGAGTAGCCAAACGTAATGGAGCCTATATCTAGAGGCCTAGTGAGGCAGGTCTCATTAATATAGAGAAAGAAAAGTAGATAGAAGTGCGATGGCTCCAGGGAGCACAAAAAAGAAAAAAAGCCTCCAAAGGAGGCTTTTTCAATCAAACGCTATTCAGCATCTCCGACTGTTGTTAGACCTAAGCTTGTCCATGCTTGCATCCCGCCACGATAATATTTCATTTTATCGGCAGGGTAATCTTTCTCTAATAGCGCACGAATCAAGGTAGGTGTCTGTCCACACCAGTAACCATTGCAAAACATCGCTAATGTTTTAGCCTGAGCAAAGTCATAGCTACCATCTGCATTTTTTACAACACCAAAGTCATCTAAGGCATCCGCAGCTGACTCTTCTTCTTTCATAACCGTAAAAGGAACATTCACACTTCCAGGTATCGTCAAACGATAGTGCCAACCTTCAGTACGTGTATCTACGATCAAAATATTTTCATCTTTTTGAGCGGCCTGCATTAAAGCAACAAACTCTCGCTCACCAATTGTCTCGACATCATGAGGTTCAAAGGGATGAATAGGCTGAGGCATTCCACGAAACGTTGTGTTGTAGAGTTCATGGACTTTATTATCAGGGTTTTGATTACGCATAACCTCTATAGGTTCACCATCATGCTCAACGGTGAAGGAGTATAGTTCTGGTGTAATCATCGCCTTCCTAGCGCCTTCAGCTAAGACCATCGATGATGAAGCTATCAACGTCACCAACGCTAAACCCTTTATTGTCTGTTTAAACATCATCCACCCTCTAATTATTATAAGTTTATTCCATAAGGATATAATGATTCTGACACAGAAACAGCCTAATAGTCACGTTCCCTAATGTAAGACATTAGAATATACCAAATAGACTGTAGCTTGTGCCTTTTAAGCAAAAGGTAAAAATGCTATTTCATCATCAGAAGCATATCAATGGAGTAACGGGAAGGATCCGCACCGACTTCAAGCCCCTGACATTGAAGCAAAAACTTGTTCTCACGCTCCTTAGTGTCATTATAGCCAAAATCATTTCCTTCTAGACTTTGAACCTGCAACGTCGCCTTGTAATAAAAAGCTAGAACCACCGCAGCCGTTTCATTCTTTTCTTCTAGCAGTTTTTCCCAACGATGGCGGTGGTTCTGGATCTTCAATGCTTGACGTTTTAAGTTCCACCCATAACGAAGCTCATCATAATAAGGGCGGGTAACAAAACGTGAGAAGACACCGATAGTAATGAGCGCACCTAATAAAACACCGGATAGATTAACCCATGTGTTGCTCCCATCTTCATTACCAAAATAATGACGGAAAACAGCACTCAAACCTAATCCAATAACTGCAAAAATTAAACACAGAACTAGAGCAACTTTTCGCTGTTTCTGCTTATAAACCGTTTTATCAATCTCTTGAAGTTCCACGTATAAATCCCGTAATACCAAAATTAGTTATCTAATTTTAAAATGAATGAAATTAACTTGCAGTCACACTCTGCCAGTGTAGACTTATCGCCTCTAAAATAAAGGCCCTTTCTAACACAATCTAATGTATTCCGTAAAAGAGATTTTCTATAGTTTGCAAGGCGAAGGTGCGCAAAGTGGACGTGCATCAATTTTTTGTCGTTTCACTGGCTGTAACTTATGGTCTGGACGTGAAAAGGACAGGAAAAATGCCGTCTGCAATTTTTGTGATACTGACTTCATTGGCACTGATGGTCAAAATGGCGGTAAGTTTGAAACGCCAAATCAACTTTGTGAATTTCTTAAAAGTTTCTGGCCCGAACAAAGCTCCACCTCACCTTACATCATTTTCACGGGAGGTGAACCCGCTCTACAACTCGATCAAGCACTTGTAGACGCTTGCCACCAGCATGGCTTTGAAGTCGCCATAGAAACCAATGGAACTAAGCCTTTACCTAATCATATTGATTGGATCTGTGTAAGCCCTAAAGCCGATGCGGAGGTGATTATCACTTCCGGAGATGAGCTGAAGTTGGTTTACCCTCAAGCGCTTGCTCAGCCCGAAGACTTTCAGGATATGGACTTTACTGATTTCTATCTTCAGCCTTTAGATAGCCCCGCTCGGCCCATCCATACCCAAGACGTCATAACGTATTGCCTTGAGCACCCACGCTGGAAGCTAAGTCTGCAAAACCATAAAGTCTTGGGTATTGATTAATACCGATACGATTCAGGCTGTGAACTGTATCGTATCGAAAGTTCTCTATCGCCTCTGTGGTTGAGCAATTGAATTAAGCAAGCACGGCACCCCGTTACACCTTACATCCAATTTTCCATGTACTTGGCATCTTTAAGAGACTAAAAACTTAGCCTGATTGTTTCATAACACTGCTTAGCCCGCTGTTTGTATAAATAACCAGCATAAATGCCGGAATATTCATTAGCACACCATAGATAAGCGCACTGGCAGCCATTTCTGAATTTTGCAGTATTCCCCCTGTCATCATTAAAGCAATAGCCGCATTTTGAATGCCGACCTCCATCGACATAGTGACCCCTTGCTCTGCGCTCAAGCTCATCTTCCAAGCAATAAAGTAACCTATAGACATAGCAATAATAATTAACGAAAGAATTGATGGCCCTAACTCAGTGAGTAAAACAGGTAGTTGTTCCCAATTTGTCTTAACAATATAGAAAACAACCATTATCAAAAAGAAGCAGGCAAGAATTTTCACAAAACGCTCAATTCGCTTACAAAATTCTGGCCAAAACCGCTGAATGCAAACCCCTATAACAACAGGAATAACAGACATGACAATTAACTTAATGACTGTCAGAAAAATGGGGAACTCAATCGTTTTACTTTCACCCATAAAGTAACCCATCACTAATACTGTTAAAACAGGCATCGTGAAAGGCGTTATAAGCCCTGAAACTGCCGTTAAGCAAACTGATAAGGCAGTATCACCTCTTGCAAGATAAGTCAGCATATTGGATGTAGCACCTCCTGGCGCAAATGTCACAATCATGACTCCCACAGCAAGAACGGGACTAAGCTGAAACAGCTTTACCACTGCCAACCCAAGCAAAGGCAAAAGAATTAGTTGAACAACAACCCCTATAAAAACAAGAGAAGGCTGCTGCCAAAAAAGCTTAAACTCTTGTATACGCAAAGACATCCCCACTCCCAGCATAATAGTAAAAAGAGTTAAGGGTAATATCAGCTGAACAACCATCCCGTTTTCCATCATTCTTCCTTTTTTCCAAACACTAAAATCATACTTTTTTATAACTAATTTTTCTCTTTAAAAAATAGTTATTAGATTCATAAAACCATCCACTTTCCAAGCAAACGCCGATGCTACAAGGGCTGCCTAAGGCTACCCACATTCACTGTGGATAACTTTGTGAATTAATTATTCAAAACTCCATGAAACACCCATTAAATAAGGGCCCGGCTCAAACTGATCATTTTTTAACCAATCAAAAATTAATCCTTTAAAATCAAGATGTTAATTATGTCAATACTGTAACTTTAGGTTTTTAAATCCACATCTTAAGGATCTTAAGGTTTAATGCCTGTCAACAGTGTAAAACAATAAAATTTGAATAAAACAGCTTGACTGCCTGAGCCCCCTATTCGAGCTGTATAACAGTAATAATTCAAACAAGATAATCGCCTATTAAGAACCTACGAAGGATTACACATTCGAAGGTCGTTCAAATAGCACCAAAATAATGCATAGTATTTAGATTAATAAGACCTTTAACTATGGAAATTCACTCATAGCTTGAAGCTAAACCTTTAAATACGCTAAGCTAATTTAAGTCTTATTAGAACTTACATCAGCAAGCTTTTCCTCCGCATCTTGAACGAGTGCCCTATGCAGCGTGATCACACTCAAATAAAAGCGGCTAACAAAGTCACCCTTATTGGCGCATTTCTAGATCTAGCTTTAGGGTTCCTTAAAATAACATTTGGGACCCTTTCTAACTCGTCAGCCCTTATTGCAGATGGAATACACTCCCTTTCTGATTTGCTAACTGATATTCTGGTCTTAGGGATTTTAAAGATCTCAGCTAAGGGACCCGATGAAGATCATCCATGGGGACATGGGCACTTCGAAACTGTCGGCACTGCAATTTTAGGCAGCATACTCATAGCGGTAGCGGGTGCTATGGCTTATGACAGTACGCTCCATCTACTTAATAATGAAGAGCTCCCTATCCCATCTTGGCCTGCGCTTGTCGTTGCACTCGTATCCATCGCTGCTAAAGAATGGATATACCATTACACCGTTAAAGTTGGCCGAGCACTTAGCTCTGACCTTCTTATTGCTAATGCATGGCATAGTCGAACAGACGCTATATCATCCGTTATTGTTTTTATCGGCATCGCAGGCGCCATGTCCGGATTAAACTGGCTTGATGCTGTTGCCGCTATCTTTGTTGCCATCATGGTCGCCAAAATAGGTTGGGACCTTAGTTGGAACAGTTTTCAAGAACTCGTCGGCACAGCATTACCTGCAGAAAAAGTCCGCCAATATGAAGCACAGGTTCTATCCATAGAAGGTATCGTAAACGTACATAACTTTAAAACAAGGACAATAGGTAGCAAAACAATTCTGGAAATGCATATTCAAGTGTCTCCCTATATCAGTGCATCTGAAGGACACCTCATCGGTGATACCGCGTGTCAAAAACTATTCAAGAATGACGATATTGCCCACATCATTTTTCATATCGATACTTATGATGATGAGGACACAGAGATAACACCTCACAAAACTTTACAGCCTATGCGCAGCTCCATCGAATCAATAATTCGTGACTATTTAGGTTCCTTAAATGGAGAGATATCTCTTTATCGCATCCACCTTCACTACTTAGATGATAAGATTGATATTGAAATTTTACTTAATAAAAACTTTACTTCTCGCTTAGATATAGCAACTGATGTGTTAATTCATAACATTAAAGTTGAGCTAGAAAAAACCGCTATCCCGGAAGGAACCCTAGGTAAGGTTTTCTTCGCTGTAGGCATTGAGCAATGACATCATACATACCAGCCCAAGCACTCTATCAATCTGAAGTTGTAGTGAAGCATAGTCGCTTCATCACCCACATCGCTCACACGCCAGATATTGATAGCGCCAAAAACTTTCTTCAAGAAATTAGACAACAACATATAAAAGCAAACCATAACTGCTGGGCCCAAATAGCAGGTTCGAGGGAAAACCTTAATTGCTGGGGTAGTAATGATGACGGGGAGCCTAAAGGTACCGCCGGTAAGCCAATGCTAAATGTCATAAAACATAGCGAACTGTGCGAAATAACAGTGGTTGTAACCCGTTACTTCGGAGGTATAAAACTAGGTGCAGGAGGACTTGTACGGGCTTACAGCTTAGCCGTTCAAGAGGCATTAAAAACACTTCCAATAAGCGAGAAGGTTGATGTATTTGAATTTAACCTTCATCTCCCTCATTTTATAGTCGGAGACATTGAAACCCTGCTCATGAAGTGCAGAGTCAGTGTTACAGAAAGAAACTGGCAAGAAGACTTACAAATCACTGGCAAAGCCAGTGATGAACAACTCATACAATTAAGACTAGGGCTTAAACCCTTTCAGCACCAAACATCTTATCAGGACAAAGACATTCGTTGGTAAGCATCTTCAAGAGCCTCTTCTCGATTCTCAAAACAATAGTGATCTGACAAGCGAGATAACACCTGCATTTTAACAAAAACATCTCTCACAAGATCGTTCATACCAATCAAATACACATCACGATTTGCCTCTAAAGCATCAGCAATCATCGTATCTATAGCCATGGCCGTTGATACATCGACAAGTGGCACCGACGTCATATCAAACATCAATGCATCATGTGGCTGACTATCCAGTAACTTCTGTGTCATGCCTTTAGCCGACGCATAGCTTAGAGGACCATCGATGTGATAAAGCAATATACGCCCAGCCGCGGAGGATAATATAAACCTCTCCCGATCATTTAATTGCTCAAGATTATCTGGCTCATCGGCTATCACTCGAATTGAATCAATTTGAATATCTGACAGCCGTTTAATTGTTATGACATTCGCAATAAATACCCCCACTAGAACAGCTGTCACAAGATCAACAAAAACCGTTAAACCCAGTACGAGTAACATTAAGAAAACGACAAACGGTGGAGCTCGATGAATTTTCTTTAAAAAGCTCCAATCAATAATATCGATACCCACTTTAATGAGGATTCCCGCCAAGACTGCATGAGGAATATCTTCCGCTAAAGGCCCAGCACCTAAAACTATCAGCAACAGGATTACCGCATGTAGAGCACCAGATGCAGGTGTTTTACCACCGGCACGAATATTAACGACGGTACGCATCGTCGCTCCTGCTCCAGGCAATCCGCCAAAGGCGCCTGCCACCATGTTTCCGATACCCTGACCCACAAGCTCTCTATCTGAGTTATGCTGAGTTCGCGTCATGTTGTCTGCAACAAGCGATGTTAACAACGAATCAATAGACCCCAGCGCAGCTAACATCAATGCAGCAAAGATCATCTCTTTAAGCAGGGTTATCTCTATATCAGGGTATATAAATGAGGGAAAGCCTGAAGGTATATCTCCAATAACATCAACACTGCCTTCAGAGAATAATAATAGGTAAGTCAATGTACCGAGTAATAAAGCGATTAAGGGGGGTGGGAGAAACGCTGCCACCTTACGAGGGCAAAGAAATACGATTATCAGCGTGATGATACTCAAAAGTACCGCGCCATTGTTAAAGCTCATTACATTAGCGGGGAGCACTATCAATGATTCGAGTACTGATGACTCTGCCGAGTGCCCTAGCAGCGGTGCAAGCTGGAGCGCGATAATAATCACACCGATACCACTCATAAAGCCGGATATAACCGGAAAAGGCATCAGTGTAATAAACCGACCGAGTTTAAACAGACCAAACAAAACTTGAAAAAAACCGCCCATCAAAACAACAGTAAAAGCCAAGATGGGGCCTTGCTGAGGGTCTATCGCACTAAATTGGGTAAATGTGGCTGCCATAACAACGGTCATAGGTCCCGTTGGGCCAGAAATTTGTGTTGACGTACCACCAAATATTGCGGCAAAAAACCCTACAAAAATAGCCCCATAAATGCCTGCAATAGCCCCAGCACCTGAAGACACTCCAAAAGCTAACGCAAGAGGAAGAGCAACAACCGCCGCAGTTAAACCGCCAAATAAATCACCTCGCAGATGACGAAGTTGGATAACATTCATTTGCGGCATTAGGCCCTCACCCATTTTTTAATTATATAAAAAAACATCGACCCTGCTCACGTCAGAAGTAATCGCACTTGCTTAACTCTAACATGCAAGTTCATTGTGTGAAAAACAAGCAATAAGATTAGTGTATAAAGTTGCTATGCCATAATGACCTTCTATCTCATCTGAAACCTTTTGCAGGAACCTTTTTAAACCGCGTAAAAATATTGCAGATTTAATTTTTCCTTGAAGAAATGATCAGCTCTGCCGATACTGTTGGTAGTTGAGAATTATCTAAGAGTGCATTTTATAACTGGCTATTGGATTACAAAGCACACGAGATATGGTCTGATCGAAGTTTGATAGCTTACTAGAATGTACGGCATTTCTTAATTGACAGCTAAACAGGGGTTATTTATTTTAAGTAAACTGTTCCCATATTAAAACGCTTGTTTTAAAGTTAATGAATTGCCGATCAATAAGCGATTTTCTCCTTACTATTTAAGGGGAATTTATTATTTTTTTATGTTCAATTAAATAAGCGATAGGGGAAGTATGAAGTTCGCTGAAGATAATAACCAAGCTGCTGAATATCTCCGTCAGGCTGTCCCTCTGATGGTTAAGCACAACATTTCGCCTAATCCACTGAACTATGCGTTATGGTATACCTATGTCAGTGACCGTATGCCGGAACTTAATGTTGAACTCAACAAAACTCTAACAACATACGGCACCTGCCCGACAATGCTTAGCGAACAACTTTTTCGCGAGCATATGATCAAAGATGAGATTAATAGTTCAGATGATGTGCAAGCAAGCCTTATCGACTTAATTAATGATTTGCACCAACATGCTGAGAAAACAGCAGTAGAAACCGAAGACTACCATTCGATCCTCGAAGATAGCCTTGATAACCTTCACAATAATGAAGATGGTGAACCTAGCCTTCCGCTAGAATCGGTTATTCAAGCACTATCAACCCATACAAAATCTATCAGCGAAACAGCCAGGCAGTTTCAAAACCGCATGCAAGAAGCGCAAGCGGAAATACAATCCCTGAAAGAAGAGCTAAATAAGTCTAAGCAAGATGCCCGTGTAGATCCATTAACCAACCTGTTTAATCGGCGAGCATTTGATGCCGAAATTTCTCAGCTTGTAGGTATAAACAATCCTGATATTATTTCCTCTTTTATCTTAATCGACATTGATCACTTTAAACGCTTTAACGACACTTACGGACATCTTATGGGTGATAAAGTACTGCAATATGTCGGTAAACTCCTGAAAGAAGTATGCCCTGAACCAATGCTACCCGTTAGATTTGGAGGAGAAGAGTTTGCAGTGCTGATGCCGTCCACTTCTGTAGATGAGGCAGCGAATATTGCTGAACAGATTCGTCAAAAGATCCAAGCTATCCGAATCAAACAAAAGAAATCCGGTGAGATAATCAGTTCGATAACCGCATCCTTTGGAGTATCTCAGCTCACCGCAGACGAGTCGGCAGAGCAACTTGTAGAACGCACGGATAAAGCACTATACAAAGCCAAAGATAGTGGCCGTAATCAGATTCAAATCTCCGGTTAATCACCATCTGGCACATTAACAGCGATTTAGAATAGATTGCTTTTAATGTGCCGATTTTTATCACCCCACACTACTAAGAATCATCAATGCGTGTACGTGATTATTCCTAAGTTCCTCTTTCGCATATATGAAAATATTACCCTGCTGATTAGGCTCTTAAGCTATAAGCTCCTTAAGCCATAAGCCCCGCACAACTATATCGCCTGTAAGCCACTCTATTTCGTAGCTAGATACCGATATAGTGCATGAACATGCTGACAAGATGCGATAAGCCTAAACAGACTTAAGAGTTACATATAGCTAATTTTAAATACGCAAAATATTAATTAAAGCCATCAATATAAATTTATGACGAAACTATATAGAAATTTAACATATCAGCTATTTTCAAAAATACAGGCATTTAGTTAGATCATTAACTTAGCTTTCACTAACACAACAGTTGTGAAGCAATAGCTTTTTCTCTTCCTCACTCCACATCCATAAAGAACTATTCGTTAAGTGCACCCCACCGCGCCAATAATCAATTTCGTTATCCTGTTGCCACTGCCTTAGCCCCTGTATTGCTTCCGCACCCGCATGAGTTAATGAGTAAACACTCTCGCCATCAATCTGCATTACACTCACATAAGGCACGGCTGCGTTAATAAGGCGGTTAAGCTCATAACGAACGGAAAGATCTCCCATAAATGGAGCGGTTTCAAGCTGCTGGAGATGATTGAAAATACGCTTAAAGGTTGCAGGGCCTATCAAGATTTCATAATAACGCTGCTCTGCAGTGATATCTTCAGGTAAAGCATTCGCTTGTTCCGCCAGCTTCAAGTTGTATTCTAGCGCGGGCAATTCTTCCGGCGCTTTCAAAAGCGTCAACAACAGATAAGTCTGGGTCAATGTTAACCCTGTATTTACATCAGGGAATTCGGAAAAAAAGCGAGAAAGCGCCTGCGCCATAAAGGGCCAACCTGCAATTTCATCTCTGGCAAACGCAGCAAGCTGCTCAGGAGAATCAGCCACAAAGGAAGCCCAAAGTTCACAGCCGATCTTTAATTGAGCCTGACTCAGTTGTTGACGTTGCAGAAAAAGTTTCTCCATCATAGGAATTGTTAAATTCCCAAACCCATGAAAGAACGGTACTTCAGAGTGAGAATCGATACTCACGAGTGATATATCTGGTAAGGGCTTCTGCTTTTCACTTAAACGCTGACAGACCTCAAGCAACTGCAGTTGATCGTAAAGATCATGCTCAAACCATAAAACAATCTCATTATAAGTACTAAGGCTAGATAAAATTAGATCTCGCTCTATGAAATCAGATTCTATTTTTTGCATTGGTATTACTTCAGAACACTCCCCTTCACGTAATAGAGTACTTAAATACTCCACTCGTTTAGCGACATACTCACGATAAGGCAGCGCCTGCACAGGCCCATCATGCAGTAGATCCCTCCAGCACAAAACATCCCCCTCTATAGAGGAAGATGACTTCAACATTTCACCTGCACAATCGCCGTTCGTAATATGTAATCTCATGCTTTGCCTTAAATTACTCAAGCTTCAGGAATAATGGCTAAAAGATCTGTCACGGCAAGTTCAACACCATTTTGACTTAACAATGTAGAAACCTGGCCACGATGATGTGTTTGATGATTGAACAAATGTTGTAATAGATAGCCAAATCTTTTTTCAAACCGCTTCCCTTTCATATTAGTAAAAGACAGAGGCTGGTTTAAATCATAGATTTCGATCTGATCACAAAGATCAATAACCGCCTTATCAATTAGGTAGCGTTCATCTCTGAGTAATTCGATATCTTCATATAACAATACATCTAAGGAAATAGGACGAGGAATCGTTTTAATCCTATCTAAAGCAACAAAGTTTGACGGGTGCTCAGCTAACCGTTGTAGCCATATAATATCTCCCACCAAAATATGATTAAGCGTACCTAGTATAGATTTGAAAAACGCACCTTGGTCAGCTTTAAGTGTAGCCTGATCTAGCTCACTCGCCGCTTCGTAAATATTTTCATTCATCCACTGATTATAGCGAGCCATTAATTCGAAATTATCTTTCAAGGTCATACTCTATCCTTCGTATAATTGAGCCTTTATCTAAAAGCTCTATCTTTTTAATTCCATTCAACAGCGTGCAGAACTTATTTATTAAGGCCAACCACTCTGTAAAGAAGTCTTTGCTGAAGCGAACATCTCAAGCTTGCCATTTATAGACGCAAGTCTCGTTATTAAAACAATGAAAGATGACATTTTATAGATTCTTCTTTTTACCAAGGTAGAATATCTCGTATCACTGTTCTTCTCTAACTGATAGGTACAACCTCATGCCGTTCTCATCCCCAATCGACATACCGACCAATCTATCTGTGCTTGTCATTGGTTATGTCTGGCCTGAGCCGAACTCATCAGCGGCAGGGAGCCATATGCTATCTCTTCTGCGCCTTTTTAAAAATCAAAGCTGGGACGTTACTTTTGCTAGCCCAGCTCAAGAAACAGATCACATGAGCGATCTGAAATTGGAGGGTATCCAAAGCCTTTCAATTACCTTAAACGACAGCAGTTTTGATCGTCATATCAGCGAGCTTAACCCAGACATCGTTATGTTTGATCGTTTCATGATGGAAGAACAGTTTGGCTGGAGAGTTGAAAAGAATTGCCCGAATGCGCTTAGAATATTAGACACTGAAGATCTTCAGTGCTTGCGTAATGCAAGGCACCAAGCGATTAAAAAAAATCGGCCGATGGAGCTCAGCGATCTATACTCAGACCTAGCCAAACGTGAGATTGCTGCTATCTACCGCTCCGACCTATCCTTAATTATCTCAAGTTACGAAATAGATCTGTTACAACATCAATTTAGTATGCCTATGCAACAGATTTATCACCTGCCTTTTATGCTAGATCTGGAAGAGCTACCGACAAAACTCGCTGATTTCGATTCCCGAAAAAACCTAATGATGATCGGAAACTTTCGCCACGCCCCCAACTGGGATTCGGTCTTGCAAATGCAAACCCTTTGGCCTGAAATAAAGGAAAAACTGAAAGATAAGGGGTACCCAGATGTGGAACTTCACATCTACGGTTCTTACCCACCACCCAAAGCAACAGCACTTCACAACCCTAAAACAGGCTTCCATATCAAAGGTTGGGCAAACAACGCTTACGATGTCATTAGCAACGCAAGACTCTGTTTGGCCCCCTTACGTTTTGGTGCAGGTATTAAGGGTAAATTATTAGATGCAATGGTTTGTCGCACCCCTTCAATCACTACAGAGATTGGTGCTGAGGGTATGACTGCAGATGAACATTGGCCAGGAGAAATAGCGAAAGATAACAGTTCATTTATTCAAGCCACCGTAGATCACTATACTGATAAGTATCTATGGGATCGTAAACAGCGCTTTTCTAGTGAGATTCTGAACAACCATTATGATGGCAATAAAACGGGCCCACGCCTTATTCAACACATCATTCAACTGAAACAAGACCTACCCTCTCACCGACTAGAAAATTTTACCGGAGCTATGCTTAATCATCACAGCATGAAAAGCACCCAGTATATGTCACAATGGATTGAGGCAAAAAATAAGCTTGAAAACAGTTCAGAATGAAAACACTACGTAAGTTTCACTAAATCATCATAAAACTGACGTACCCTACAAAAATTTAAACTATGTGTTTTAAAGCTTTTGATTAATACACTAAGTTAAGTACCTAGAGAGATCAGTGAGATAACAATGCGTCGAGTGTGGGAAGTATTTTGGCAGTTTTTACTTTTGGGCTTAACCAGTTTTGGTGGACCCGCTGCTCACTTAGGCTATTTCCAAAAAACCTTTATCCAAGATAAAAAGTGGATAGACCAAGACGGCTTCTCCCGCTTAGTTGCCCTCAGCCAATTTTTACCGGGCCCTGGTTCTAGTCAGGTAGGCTTTGCCTTAGGTTTGCAACGAGCAGGCCTTAAAGGCGGACTTGCGGCTTTCATAGGGTTTACCTTACCCTCCTTTCTTATTATTTATGTTATTGCAACCACGACACTTTACAATGAGGAGCAGGCTTGGTTAACCGGCCTTATCCATGGTTTAAAGCTTCTCGCCGTGATCGTTGTTGCTGACGCTACATTAAATATGATGCGTAGTTTCTGTAAAGAAACAACCACCATGGCAATCGCTGTTTTAACCGCAGCAACGCTACTGGTACTTCCAAGCTTATGGACTCAGCTTTGCGTATTAATAATGGCCGCTGCTTACGGTGCTTTTAAGCAATATAGAGCGGTACAAAAGAGTAGTCCCATAACTGCATCAACATCAGAAGCATCAGATCCATACATTACGAAACCTCCTTTCTTTCTTTTTGTAGGGCTCTTTTTTCTTCTACCTGTACTTGGTTTAGCCTCAGACTGGATTGAGCTTATTTCCTCTTTTTATCATGCGGGTAGTTTAGTGTTTGGTGGCGGGCATGTAGTACTCCCTCTATTACAACAAACCTTAGCCGAATCAATAGATAACGAACGTTTCCTATTGGGCTATGCGGCCGCACAAGCCATTCCTGGGCCGATGTTTACCTTAGCCACATTTTTAGGTGCTGACCTAATGCCTGAAAACAGTTTTCTCGGCGCATTAGCAGCGACCTTAACAATATTTTTACCTGGTTTTCTGCTTATACTCAGCATTCACGGTTCATGGGAAAGACTAACGACGCAACCTAAAGTCGCGGGAGCTATTTGGGGGATAAATGCTTCAGTCGTAGGCTTGTTACTCTCAGCGCTCTACCAACCTGTATTTATTAGTGCTGTAGGTTCAGCCATTGATATGGCAGTTGTCATCTGTGGTTTCTTTGTTATGAGATACTTTAAAATACCAATCTTGGTATTGGTCATCGTTTTTAGCATATTAGGCATTATCAGCAATCTGCTGTAGTGCCGCTGTAGTGCCGCTATAGTGCCGCCGCTATAGGTCTTTTTTAGAAAGCATCAGCTTGTAATTAGCAATCCATTCAGTCAGTTCAGCAATGGACATTGGCTTAGCGAAATAATAGCCTTGCATATAATGACAAGTTAGATGCTCTATCAACTCCACTTGGTATTGCAACTCAACACCCTCTGCAATCACATTCATATTTAGACTTCTAGCCATGGCTATAATTGCCTTCACTAGGGATGCAGAATCATCCTCTTTATTTAGATCTGCGATAAAGGCTTGATCAATCTTCAAGACATTAATAGGAAAGCGCTTCAGGTAGCTTAAAGAGGAATAGCCTGTACCAAAGTCATCGATTGATAAATTAACACCCAACTCTTTAAAATCACTTAGCCACTGTAATAAATCTGGATCATCTTCTAATAAAATGCTCTCCGTTAACTCCAGCGAAAGTAAATGACCAGAGAAACCAGTTTTGACTAGAATATTATTCAAGCTGGCCGCATTAAACCCTAAGGGGTACTGTCTGCTTGAGACATTAACCGACAAGTGTAATTTTCCATTTCCGTGCCCTGAATCCAACACGCTAATATCATGACAAGCTTGCTCCAATACCCATTCACCTATTGGGGCAATGAGCCCACTTTCCTCGGCCACAGGGATAAATTCAGAAGGAGGGATCATCCCTTCATCCGGTTGTTTCCATCGAGCTAAAGCTTCAAAGCCAAAAATTTCTTTACTCACACTATCAATAATAGGCTGGTAGAAAACTTCAAACTCATTGTTATCTAACGCCTTACGCATTAAATTTTCTAACGCTAATTTTCGGTTGACCTTATCCTGCATTTTTAAAGCAAAGAAGTGATACTGATTACGTCCAGATTCCTTCGCTTTATACATCGCTAAATCAGCTAAACGGAGGAGCTCATCAGGCCTATCTGCATCGTTTGGCGCCAATGCTATACCGACACTCGCTCCAGCGAAAACTTCAAAACCGTTCAAATCAAATGGATTCGATAATGACTCAACAATTTTTTCAGCAACAAGAACAGCATCTTCAGGACCTGAGATATCCGCCAAATAAACAACAAATTCATCCCCACCAAAACGGGAGATAGTGTCACTTGCACGCACAATGCTTTTTAAACGCTCAGCCACTTCCTCTAATAGCCGATCACCCACATCATGACCCATGGTATCGTTTACACGCTTAAAACGATCCAAATCAACAAACAATAAACTACTCACATGAGCAGTTCGTTTCGCTAATTCTAGATCATGCTCAATCCTATCCATTAATAAAGAGCGGTTTGGAAGGCCCGTTAATCCATCATGATATGCTTGATAATGAATCTTTTCCTCTTGAGCTTTACGCTCGGATATATCAGATAGGATAGCTATGTATTGAGAGACCTCTCCCCGGTCATCGGAAACCACTGTCACAGATAAGGATTGCGGATATAAAGAACCGTCCTTCCTTTTATTCCATACCTCCGCTGACCAGCGACCATCACGAAGCAGCACTGTCCACATATTTTTATAAAAATCTGCATCATGCTTACCAGAGCTAATAATGGCTGGCGAATTCCCCAGAACCTCATTTTCTGTATACCCAGTGATTTCAGTAAACGCAGGGTTAACCGCCGTTATACGTAACCGAGCATCCGTCGTCATTATGCCTTCTTGAGTTGCATCAAAAACGGCTGCAGCCATTTTAAGGTTATCATTGTCTTTTTTTTGCTGCGTAATATCTTCTTTAATCGCTATCAAGTTTGTAATTTCACCTAATTCATCTCGAATTGGAGAGATAGAAGCAGACTCCCAATATTCACTGCCATCTTTTCGGCGATTATTAAAAACCCCTTTCCAGCTCTTACCTGAGAGCAGATCTGACCAAAGCGCATCATATTCATTTGAAGAGGTATAACCCGATTTTAGGAAGTTAGGGTTCTCTCCTAATATATCTGCCAGCTCATAGCCTGACACCTCTTCAAACTTAGGATTCACATACTCTATCGCGCCATTAATATCGGTAATAATAATTGAGGAGGGACTCTATTCTACCGCACTACTTAACTTTCTTAACTGATGTTCAGCAGCCTTATAGTCGCTCATATCCACACGTAGACAAACAAGTCCGCCATCGCTAGTTAACGTATCTCTAGCCTGTAACCAACGTCCGTCTGTTGTTTTCTGCAGTGTATATGACTGCCCGGTGCTCTCATCCTGAAGCTCACTTTCCTCAGAAATGAACATATTTTTCTTCTCATTAAACTCCCTCAGGGTTTTAGGAAAATCATTCAGATCACTAATCCCGTGCTGTTCAAGCCAGCAGCTATTAGTAAAGCGCAAGGCTCCATCCGATGAATAAAGCGCAAAACCTTCTGATAACTTCTCCACGGCATCATGCAGTAAATTACTCGCCTCTTCCGTAGCTATTCTGGCACTGTCTAAACGACGTAATATAAAGATGACAAATACAATTAAAAATACACACAACACTAATAATTTGACGCTTAACGATTGTGTTTCTTCTACCTTTTTTTGATGATGTTGCAGATAGTTCAAACGAAGATCTTCAAGTCGCTGCTTACTACCAATCGTCAGATATTGCTGTCGAATTTTAGCCAACTTATTAAGCCCAGAAAGCGCTTTCGTTAAGTGAGTATGAAAATGACTCAGCGCTTTATCATGTGGATATAATTTAACCCAACGCTCTAACACCTCCATTTGATCTAACAAACTACTTTTACTGGATTCACTGCCAAAATAGCTGTAGGCCATTAGCTGTGTAACATACGTATTTGGATGAACAACACCAGTAAATCGGTGATTACTAAGCTCGGCACTAAGCTTTGGAAGATAAAACAAACCATTTCTCACAATGGCTGACTGTGTTTTAAGCCGCTCAATTAAGCCTAACTTAGCTTGCAGTAAATGAGACAATGCCACAGAAGTTTCGGTAATATTTTCACTTGTTCCATAAAAAACACCACCCGTATCAGAGGCTAATAAACGAGTAAGATTTTCATGTTTGTCGTACAAGCCCAAAAGGGTGTCATACTGATTTAGGGTGGTCGTCAGAATCTGCAACGCAACCTGATCTAATTCAGCATCCACCCGCTCAGCTAACAACAGTATATTCACTCGTTGAGAATGTTCATCCGAATTAAACCCAGTCACCTTCAAGAAGAAAAACACTAACGCGATAAGGGCGATGAGTAAGTAAGCTTGTAAGGCGGTAGAGTGTGAGACCTTGTTTTTCATCTCTGCTCCAAAAGTGTATGCCTACCCACTAAACTTTGAAGAAATTTCGCAATAAGTTTTGCATCAGTATCATTCACGTCCCTACCGAGTTGGTAATACGCCATAATTTTAACTGCAGACTCAAGATTGCTTTCACTGGCATCATGAAAAAAATATTTCTGTAATGACACCAACCTTAGGCTAGGCACTTTAAAGAGATATTTATCTTCCTCAATACCAGTAACATTAAATCGACCGTAATCCGCCTTGGTTATAGGCAGTTTTCTATCCGAAAAATAGTTCCCAAACGTCCCCATATGCGCATACATATTACCGCCGACATTTCTTCCCTGATGACAGCTAATACAGCCATAGCTCTTAAATAAGGCATAACCCTGCTTTGCCTCCTCTGACAGTACATTCTCTTCACCTTTTAACCAGCGATCAAAATCAGAATCTACTGTCACTAGAGAGCGCTCAAATGTTGCAATTGCATCAGCTATATTTGATGCTGTGAGGCCATCGTCATACAACGTATTAAAACTACGGACTATCGCCGCATCATTTTGCAGTTTACGAATAACCTCTCCCCAATGAGAGCCCATCTCAAGAGGGTTATGAATCGGTCCCGATACTTGGTTTTCAAGCGTCCGGCTACGCCCGTCCCAAAACTGGGCAAAATTATAGGTAGTGTTGTAAACCGTCGGCGTTTTAATAACTGCCTTTTTTCCATTAATTCCGAGTGAAAGTGACTTTTCATCTGCACCGTTTATCGACAGATCATGACAGCTTAAGCAACTAACTGAATTATCGCGAGATAGTCGCTCATCACTAAATAACTTCTGTCCTAAGCGTACCTTATCAAGAGAAAGGTCTTGAACGGCTTCAAGTGGTGTAATAGGTTCCATTGCTGCAACAGAGAATGAAAACAGCATACAGCTTAAAAGTTTTAAAATGTCCCGCATATTTACCTGTACCTATAACAGCCAAATCAAACGCTTTTTTTGAGGCGCTAGTCTAAAAGCTAGAAATATAAATAAATATAGTTCATCCGAACCCAAGTCATAAAAAGTGTTAAAAATAAATAAGAAAGGTATTAAAAAGGCGCCAGGTGCTAAATGTGAAAAAGCGCATAAAAACGGAGGTTCGCAGGCACAAACTTATAAAATGATAAATGCAGAGCATTACCACAGGGAACGGATAAGGCGGGAGGAAGCTTCGCTCATGATCAACTCTTGCTGATCAGAGCGAAGACAAAGAAATGATCTATCTAAACATTTAACTTGAAGCAGGCTCACGCATAGTTACAAACTCTTCCGCCGCCGTTGGATGAATACCAATCGTTGCATCGAACACCTCTTTCGTCGCACCCGCTTTAAGCGCAATCCCTATACCTTGGATAATTTCGCCAGCATCAGGTCCAACCATATGCACACCGATCACTTTACGAGAATCCGCATCCACCAGCATCTTCATAAACGTGCGCTCTTCACTGCCACTTAAAGTATGCTTCATCGCTCTAAAGCTGGATTTATACACCTCGACATTAGCGTACTGTTCACGGGCTTGTTCCTCACTTAGGCCTACTGTACCGATGTTTGGCTGGCAAAAAACAGCGGTCGGAATCAGATCATAATCAACCTTTTGATTCGCTCCTGCATAAAGGTTATGTACTAACGCCATGCCTTCAGCAAGGGCCACAGGTGTTAATTGAACACGATCGATCACATCACCGACCGCATACACCGAAGGCACATTAGTTTGGAACTGATCATTCACAATGATCGCGCCATTTTTGCCTTGTTTAATACCGACCTCTTCTAAACCTAGATTCGCAACTTTAGGATTTCGACCCGTTGCATACATAATAAGATCAGTTTCTATAGAAGAACCATCCGTCATTGTCGCGATGAATGAACCATCACCCTGCTTCTCAATAGATTCAACATTATTATTGAAAAGAAGATCAACGCCCTTCTTAGCCACTTCGGTTGCTGTAAATTCACGGATCTCATTATCAAAACCGCGTAAGAACATATCTCCACGATAAGCCAGTTTCGTTTCAGTACCTAAACCAGCAAAAATGCCCGCAAACTCAACCGCTATATAACCGCCGCCAACCACAAGTGCGCGTTTAGGGAACTCTTCTAAATAGAAAACCTCATTTGAGCTAATAATATATTCGCTACCAGGAATTTCCGGCACATTGGGCCAGCCGCCTACAGCCACTAGAATTCTCTCTGCTGTGTACTGTGTATCACCCACTGCTACGGTATGATCATCAACCAGCACTGCACGACCATTAATCAATTCACACCCTGAATTAACCAGCATGTTTTGATAAATACCATTAAGCCGCTCTATCTCACGAGTTTTATTATCGCGGAGAGTTGGCCAATCAAAATCAACACCTGAATTAGTTAAACCAAAACCCGCCGCTTCAGCAAAACCTTCTGCATACTGGGAAGCATAAACAAACAGCTTTTTGGGCACACAACCCACATTGACACAAGTACCACCTAAATGACGATCTTCCGCGATAGCTACTTTTACACCCATACCTGCTGCCATTCGTGCTGCACGTACACCGCCTGAACCGGCACCAATTACAAATAGATCAAAATCATATTCCGCCACAGCTGGCTCCTTTTCATTGTGCAAAATTGTGTTTCGCTTACTTTACTTAAGCATTTATATGGAGGCCAATAAAGAAAGTTAAACGCCTTAATAGAAATAACTAATTCAATATGAGTATCCTTAATCCTATTTGTTCACTAAAATCCTGTTTTATTTTCTGATCAGGACACCGGTCACATGAAACTTATATGCTTCAACGTTAATGGACTCCGCTCTCGCCTTCATCAACTACAAGCGGTTATCGATAAATACCAACCTGATGTGATTGGTTTACAGGAAACCAAAGTCCATGACGAAGCATTCCCCATTGCTGATGTAGAAGCCATGGGTTATCACGTAGAGATTCATGGCCAAAAAGGTCACTACGGTGTATGCCTCGTATCTAAGAAGCCCCTAAGCAATATACAAAAGGGATACCTCACCGATGACGAAGATGCGCAAAAGCGCATGATCATGGGGGATTATGAAACTGATCAGGGCAATACTGTTCGTGTTATGAATGGTTACTTTCCACAAGGAGAAAGTGTTGACCATGAAGTCAAGTTTCCTGCGAAGCGTAAGTTCTATGCTGACTTACAAAGTCATTTAGAAGAGCACTGCTCAGCGGAGCAAAATCTTGTCATTATGGGCGACCTAAATATCTCTCCAGAAGACAAAGATATTGGTATTGGCGAACCTAACCGTAAGCGTTGGTTAAAAACCGGTAAAGCTAGCTTCCAACCGGAAGAGCGTGAATGGTATGCAAAACTAACGGGATGGGGTGTAACTGATTGTTTCCGTCACCTTAACCCTGATGAAGATCGCGTCTTCAGCTGGTTTGATTACCGCTCAAAAGGTTTTGCAGACGACCCGAAACGCGGACTACGCATTGATGGTATTTTGCTAACTAAGCCGCTATTAGAGAAATGCCAAGATGCAGGTGTCGATTACGAAATCAGAGGGATGGAAAAGCCTTCTGATCACGCGCCTATTTGGGCTGAACTTAATCTGTAATCTATAAGCGGATTATATGAACAAGGCATCCGCTTGGGTGCCCTGCTCAGCTTATTCTAATCAAGCTATAGCGCTTTGAGTTTAATATTCAACTCCATCTCAACATGACCATCCGCCCTTACATCATTTAAATAGTGCGCTATAGGTGGATAATCATCAGGTTCAAAGCCACTTGTCGGTAGCCATGCAGAGTACAGTTCCATATAGAAATTACTCACTTTATCTCCATCACCTTTGTAATAAGCGACGGCATACTGACCTTCTGGGATTACCTGCTTTGTATAAGGAGCTGCCACTTTCATTGCCTCATCGACCATAATGGCTGCATCGTATCGGCATTGCTCCGTAGGCGTAACCATAGGGTTATCGTGACAAATAGCAAACCACTCTTGCTCACTCTCCTCGATTCCAATAGATTGCCCCCAAGCAATAAGTTTATCCCAGGTACTAAATATGCCCTCAAGTTCATAACCATTCGGCGCAGTTAACAGTGCAATAGATTTAGCCTCTAGTTTTTCAATCCGTACATTCATCAAAAGTTCCTCTAATTTCTCGCTATCGAATATCTGCTCGTTAGTGACAAATTGAGAATACAAATCCTGAGGATTAAAGGCTTTTCCATACTTGCTATAAAGTTTTCCAATCTTGCTGCTTTTAGATGACGAGGGTGATCGCAACTGACTAGGGGTAATACCAAAATAGAGTTTAAATGCTTTAGAAAAATTAGCGCTGGATGAAAAACCACCTATATTTGCAACTTCAGTGATGCTCTTTTCACGCTGACTTAGCAACCTACACACAGCAAGCTCCATTCGCTTACGCATCATAAAGTCATTTACAGTTTCCCCAACTATGGCGTGAAAAATCCGATGAAAATGAAAGGGAGAGAAATAACTAAACCGAGCAACATCATCCAAACTAGGAGGGTTATCCAAATGATCAACTATATATTGCATAGCTCGATTGATGCGCCGGCTATATTCAGCGTTTATGGGCTTTGAAAGGCCTGACATCATTGTATTATGTACTCATTTATTTATGGTTTAGTTGTAGATAACCGACCAAAACAGACCCGCTTTGATCAAATAAACATCAAAAAGCTAGTGACGTTCAAATTCACCACGCTTTAAATAGTGAACGACTTGCGCTATAACCTGATCATTCCTCATCATAAAAGGATGAGTTACAGGCATCTCTATATGATCATTCATACCTACCAACTTAGTATTTTCAATCGACACTTTACCGTCATCTGTATCAGGAATAAGAAACGAGAGAATCCAATTAATACTCCGAGTCCCAGCAATAATCCCCACATCAAAATGAGCCTCTCCCAGCTCATTAGGAACACTCACTTCACTGGTTCCCAGTTGCATGCCTGCATCGCCATTAATAAAGTGGAATCCGGGTACAGCGCCCAGCTTATCCACGACCTCACTGCCTTTATTTGGAGGCCCTAACATCACAACTCGATTCAAATTCTCAATCGAATGTTGACTCAAGTACTGACGAACTAAGATCCCACCTAAAGAGTGAGTCACGAAATTAACGGGTTGACCTATTGAGCATTTTTTAAGTGCGGGTACGATCGCTAACTCAGCTAAACGTTCAATCGGGTACTCCCTAGAGGGATAACTTTGATTAACGATGGAAAAACCCGCTTGAGACAGTTCATCCCCAAGTTTCTCCATTGAATAATCAGAGCGAGCTAAGCCGTGGAGCAAAATAACGCAAGACGCTTGAACACTCATCGATAATGTTAAAAACAACGTTGAAATAATCCATTTCATGCTAACTATCCGTAGAGAAGTTAAGTAAGTATTGGTGATCTTTATATACAATCCGCACCGCCTAATACAACTAAATTGCAAAAAGACCTATTACCAGCTTTTTGTAGTTAGTGAATTTCTAACTCTCTCTTAAAGAACAGGCCGATAAATCCTCCGACTTCTGGTAGAATTACGCTTAATCTTATCTCACCACTGAGCACCTTTTGTTTTATGTCTTTTACCTCTCTTGGCCTTTCTGATTTCTTACTCCAAGCTGTTAACGACTTAGGTTATGAACAAGCTACACCTATCCAGTTAAAAGCAATTCCCGCTGTACTAGAAGGCAATGATCTTCTGGCGGCGGCAGAAACAGGTTCAGGTAAAACTGCAGGTTTTGTGCTGCCTATTTTAGAGAAGATGAAAGTAGGCCTAGCGCCTCGTAGCAATCACGCCAATGTATTGGTATTGGTCCCTACACGTGAGTTAGCGGTTCAGGTAGAAGAAGCAGTTCAACAATACGCTAAATACTTTCCCAGAAAGCTAAAATCCCTCGCGGTTTATGGTGGTGTATCGATCAATACACAGATGCAAGCGATGCGCAGTGGTTGCGATATTGTAGTGGCCACACCTGGCCGTTTGATTGACCTGTTTAAACGAAATGCCATCGACCTTCGCGCCGTCCACACTTTAGTTTTGGACGAAGCGGATCGTATGTTAGATCTAGGCTTTGCTGATGAACTGGATGATATTCTTGATGAACTGCCCGAGCGGCGTCAAAACCTCTTGTTCTCTGCAACGTTTCCACAAAGCGTACGCTCCCTGACTCAAGATATTCTGGATAATCCGGTTGAGATAGTGATCAAGCAGGAAGCCACTATCCCAGAACAGTTAGAACAACGGGCCATCGAAGTGGATCGTAACAACCGTACCATGCTGCTAAAACATCTGATCAAAACAGAGCAATGGCCTCAAGTATTAATCTTTGTTGCTAGTAAACGTACGGCGAATAACGTTATTTTAAAATTGTCGCGGGCTGATATTAATGCACAAGCGCTGCATGGCGATCTAACCCAATCAGAGCGAAGTGGCGCACTCGCTGATTTTAAAGCTGGCCGCTGTAAAATCTTGGTGGCTACTGATCTAGCTGCGCGTGGTATTGATATCCCTAACCTTCCTTGCGTACTTAACTATGATCTTCCCCGTTCACCTTCCGATTACGTTCACCGTATAGGAAGAACAGGCCGTGCAGGCGAAGTAGGTTTAGCGCTTTCATTTATCGACCACGAAAACGATAACCACTTTAAGGTGATCGAAAAGCGCATAAAACAGAACATAGCCCGTGAGCAGATTGAAGGGTTCGAACGCGACACAATCGTGCCTTTAGAAGTACGCGAAAAGAAAGGCCAAGCCCCGGTCAAAGGTAAGCGCATGAGTAAAAAGGATAAATTACGTGCAGCACAGGCCGCCCAAAAAATCTGGGGAGACAAGTAACGCCCCCCTAGCCCTCATTAAACAGGGGTCACATTGCTCCTGTTTAATCTATCTTTTCTTGCCTTTACCTCTTTTGCCTATTCTCTGCGTTACCTTTTCCCTGTTACGCGATAACCCGTAGTGCTAAGCCGATCATAACCACGCCACTAATTTTATCCATTGCTTTAGATTTTTCGCGTAACGTCTTAATCACTCTAGGTTGTGACAGTACTACTGCGACGCTCATAAACCAGACTAAATCAATCAGAGTGACTGTTGTTACCATAATCATTTTATCGCTTATCAACTGCTCTGCTGAGATAAACTGAGAGAAAAGCGCGATAAAGAAAATCGCTAATTTAGGATTTAAAAGCGATATCATCGCGCCATCGACAAGCGCCGCAAAATAACTGCTTTGAGCGTTTTCTTGTTCAAATTGACCACTGCCCTTTGAACGCAACGCTTTAAAACCTAGCCACGCTAAATAAGCCGCACCGGCATAAGTAATTAGGTCATATAACACTGGGTGCTTTGTCACTAAGACACCTAAGCCCCATAGAGTTAAGAACGCCCATAACGCAACCCCTAATGAGTGGCTCAAGCTCGTCAACATCCCATGACGACGACCACTGCTTAACGTCTGACGTAATACAACCGCAAGGCTGGGCCCAGGTGAAATAGTACCTAAAACACATACAACCACTAACGAAAGCCAAATAGTCAAAGTCATTACAGTTACCTAATTCAGAGATAGCTGCATTCTAGCGGGGCCTAGCTTATTAAAAAAATGCAAATTCAGAATACAAGATATGACCTAAAATCATAACCAGTATTCATTCAACCTACAGCCATTCACCCCATACTGGATCGAATTTAGTTAGCTAGATGCATCTGGCTTTTTAGGAGGTCAGTGATCGCATGGCGCAACCAGCGATGAGCAGGATCTTGGTGATGTATCGCATGCCAACAAAGGTGATACTGATTTTCAGGTACTTGATCCAAAGGTAAAGAGGCATAAGTTAACGGAAAGTGCTTCTGTGCATTTCGAGCGATATGCAGAGGTAAAACCAGGAGCGACTGATTACTAGCCAGCACTTGGAAAGCCGCTGAAAAAAATGGGACTTCAAAGAGAACTCGTCGATTTAAGCCTTTTTCTTCCAACGTTCTATCAAAGAACGAATCTTTATCACCACCACTATTTAAACGCACAAAAGAGTATTCAAGCATCTGCTCCAGAGTTAATTCGATCCCAGCTAATGGGTGATTCTTAGCCATTAAGCAGACAGGGCTATCGTGGCCAATATGAATACTATGAACATTGTCTGGCAAACTACTCGTCGTGGTCGATGCTAAATCTAAAGGCAGATCACCCAAACGAAGAAGCCATTCTGGACGCCACATTTCAAAACGAATATCGATGCCCGGTGCCTCTTTCTGCAAACGCGCTAAAATATCGGGAAAGATAAATTGAGCAACATGATCCGTACAAGCAAAGCTAAAACAACGGCGGCATTCTGCAGGATTAAACAGCTCATCATCCGTCAAACTCTGTACATCAGATAAAATGGTCTGAATTCTCGGCAATAACGTCTTCGCTTTAGCACTGAGCAAGTAATCATTACCTTCACGAATTAAAAGAGGGTCATTAAAATGCTCTCGTAGCTGGGACAACTGGCGACTCATTGCCGACTGCGTTAAATGCAAACGTACCGAAGCACGGGTGACATTTCGCTCTTCCAGAATAACCACCAGTGCACGCAACAGATTTAGATTTAAACGATTCAAAATATTCCCACTTAAATTCAGATACACAAACCGTAACAGATCGAAACTGTACTGGATAATTTATTATTAACTGCATCTGTCATGTAAAAAA